>Ga0214472_10000930_pt1 | contig 34658 bp, 35 predicted proteins | sample RVTome_6_FD_207662 | JGI IMG/M metagenome (GOLD analysis project Ga0214472, IMG submission 207662) | Soil microbial communities from uranium-contaminated site in the Upper Colorado River Basin, Wyoming, United States - RVT140D175 | ecosystem: Environmental > Terrestrial > Soil > Contaminated >...
ATGTCCAGCGTGCCGGCCTTGTACTGCTCGAAAAAGCGCGCGTTCTGCGCCTCGTAGTCCGCGCGCGACAGCACGCCGCGCTCGATCAGGAACTGGCCCCACTCGTAGTCGCTGTCGCCGGCGAGCAGGGTGTTGTCGAGGTCGAACAGCGTCAGCTTCACCGTTCGAACGCCTTCAGCGCCTCGCGCACCAGCGGCAAGGTGACCGCGCGATGTTGCTCGAGCGAGGCGCGGTCGAGCTGCTCGAGCAGGGCGCGCAGCGAAGGCATGTCGCGCCGCACGTGCGTGAGCAGGTACCAGACCACCTCATCGCTCAGCCTCAGCCCGCGGCGCGCGGCCTCCGCATGCAAGAAGACGGCCTTCTCGGCGTCGCTCAGCGGCTTCACCTCGTAGACCAGGCCCCAGCCGAGCCGGCTGCGCAGATCCTCGCGCAGCGCGAGTTGCGCCGGCGGCGCGGCCCCCGCGGCGAGGACCGTGCCGCCGTCCTCGCGGGCGCTGTTGATGGCGTTGAACAGCGCCTGCAGTCTCGTTTCCTCGAGCGCATCGACGTCGTCGGCGACCGTTACGCCGGGCCGCGCGCTCGCCGCGAGAAGGTGGCTGCGGCCGGAGCCGGGCGCGCCCCAGAGGTAGACCACGGCCTCGCGGCAGCGGCCCGCGGCGAGCTCGCGCAGGCGCTCCAGCAGCTCGCCGTTGGCGCCCGGGACGAAGTTCTCCAGCGTCGGCGCGGGCGGCGCCGAGAAGGGCAGCGCCAGCTGGCGCGTCACTTCGCGCCGCCGTACAGCGAGCTCGCGAGGTAGGCGCGGCGCAGGTGGCGCAGCGCGACGAGCAGCGCCGCGCTCGCGGGCAGGGCGAGCAGCACGCCGAAGAAGCCGAAGATCTGCCCGAAGGCGAGCAGCGCGAAGATCACGGCGACCGGGTGCAGGCCGATCCTCTCGCCGACCAGCAGCGGCGTCACCGCCATGCCTTCGAGCGCCTGGCCGATGCCGAAGGCGAGCCAGACCCAGGCCACCCCCCACAGGCTGTCGAACTGCATCAATGCGGCCATGCTCGCGAGCACGAAGCCCACCAGCGCGCCGACGTAGGGAACGATCGACAGCAGCCCGGCGATCAGTCCTATGGGCAGCGCGAACTCGAGCCGCGCCAGCCACAATGCCAGCACGTAGAACATGCTCATCGCCAGGATGACCAGGAGCTGGCCGCGCAGGAACTCGGCCAGCACGACGTCCACCTCGCGCAGTATCGTCTTCGCCTTGTCGTAGGCCCGGCGCGGGATCAGCGCATCGACTCGGGCGAGCAGGGGATTCCAGTCGCGCAGCAGGTAGAACAGCACCACCGGCACCAGCAGCAGATTGACGATGAACGCGAGGACCGCGAGCCCGCCGATCTTGAGCGAGCCCAGCAGCCGCGCCACCAGATCCTGGTTGTCGGCTACCAGATCGCCCGCGAGCCGACGCACCGTATCGACGTCGAACTGGAACGCCATGCCCAGGTGCCGCTCCAGGAACGGCGCGAGCCGCTGGTTCAGCCAGACGATGAACTCGGGCAAGCGCTCGGCAAGCTGTCGCAGCTCCTTCACGAACAACGGCAGCACGATCAGGGCCAGGGCGACGATCGCCACCAGCACGCCGAACATCGCCAGCAGGACCGCCAGCGTGCGCGGCACGAACTTGCCGGTGAGCCGCTCGACCAGCGGGTCGAGAATGTAGGCGAGGATCGCGGCGAACAGGAACGGCGCGAGTATCGGCGAGAGCAGATACAGCAATCCGCCCACGGCGAGCGCGACCGCGAGCCAGCCCCAGAACTGCGGGTTGGCGGAGAGCGATGTGGGCATCTAAAGTAGAATCGCGCGGGAAACGCGAAACTCTAGCATGGCCGACCCGCTCTCTTACCGCGACGCCGGCGTCGACATCGACGCCGGCGATGCGCTGGTCGAGGCCATCAAGCCGTTTGCCCGGCGCACCCTGCGCCCCGAAGTGATGGCGGGTATCGGCGGCTTCGGCGCGCTGTGCCGCATCCCGAAGAAGTACCGCCAGCCGGTGCTGGTGTCCGGCACCGACGGCGTCGGCACGAAGCTGAAGCTGGCGTTCGCGTTCGCGCGCCACGGCACCGTGGGCATCGACCTGGTGGCGATGAGCGTGAACGACGTGCTCGTGCAGGGAGCGGAGCCGCTGTTCTTCCTCGACTACTTCGCCTGCGGCAAGCTCGACCGCCGCGTGGCGGCCGCTGTGGTGCAGGGCATCGCGCGCGGCTGCGAGCTCGCCGGCTGCGCGCTGATCGGCGGCGAGACCGCCGAGATGCCGGGCATGTATCCCTCGGGCGAGTACGACCTGGCGGGATTCTGCGTCGGCGTCGTGGAGAAAAAGCGCATCATCAGCGGCCGCTCGATCGGGCCCGGCGACGTGCTGCTCGGACTCGCCTCGAGCGGCGCGCATGCGAACGGCTACTCGCTGATCCGCAAGATCCTGGAGCGCGACGCCCCGGATGCCGCGCTCACCGACGCCATCATGCAGCCGACGCGGATCTACGTGCGGCCGATCCTGCAACTGCTGCGCACGGTGAACGTGAAGGGGCTCGCGCACATCACGGGCGGCGGCCTCGTCGGCAACGTGCCGCGGGTCCTGCCGCCGCGCACGCGCGCCGTCATCGACGCTCGCGCCTGGCCGCGGCCGGCGCTGTTCGGCTGGCTGCAGGAGAAAGGCGCCGTCGCCGAGGCGGAGATGCACCGCGTCTTCAACTGCGGCATCGGCATGGTCGCCGTGGTGGCGGCCGGCGATGCGCGGCGCGCGGCGCGCAGGCTCCGCGCCTTGGGCGAGACCGTCTACGAGATCGGCCGGATCGAGAAGGCGAGGGGCCGGCCCGAAGTCGTGGTCAGCTAGTCACCTTGTAGACCACGTCGTGCTCGCGCACGTGCTGGTCCACCCGCACGCCGAAATCGTCCGCCGGACCGACCTCCTCGACCGGCGTATGCTCCACCTGCAGGGAATCGACGCGCTGGTTGAAGTCGGTGGTGTGTCCCTGGATGTGGATGGTGTCGCCGACACGCAAGGTTCCCGTTTCGAGCTTCACGATGGCAACCGACGGCGCGCCGTAAAAATGGGTGACGACGCCGATGCGCTCGCCCGGCGCCGGCCGTAGCGGAGCAATCGGCGTCGGCGGCTTGATGGCCCTGCGCTTGGCGGCCTTCGGCGCGGCGCGCCTGACTGGCGCCTTGCGCGCGGGCTTCCGGGCGCGCTTTACGGTTTTCTTGCGCAGCGCCGGCCGCTTGGCAGGCGCCTTCCTGCGCTTGGGTTTCGCCTTGGCTTTCTTCCGGGTAGCCATGCGCATCCTCCTCGCCTGACGTGACGCGTTATTCTGTTCCTCGGGAGCTGCTGCGCGCAAGATAAATCCCCGCCAGCACGACGGCGCCGCCCGCCACCTGCAGCGCCACCAGCGGCTCGCCGAGGAGCAGCCACGCGAATGCGGCCGCCATCACCGGCTGGAACAGCAGGCCGACCGCGGAGAACGCCGCCGGCAGGTGCGCCAGCGCGTAGGCGATGAGGCCCTGGCCCGCGGCGTGCGAGACCCACGCCAGGCCAAGGAGCACCAGCCAGCCGGCGGCGCTGCCCGGCAGCAGGACCTCGCCCGAGGCGAGCGCCGCCGGCAGCAGGACGACGGCGGTCACGGTGCTGGTCACCGCCATCAGCTGCAGCGTCGCGGCGCCGCGGTCGCGCAGGCCTTTCACGGTGAGCAGATACCAGGCGTAGAACATCGCGGTGACCACGCCCAGCGCGTCGCCGAGGAGCGCGCGCGGCGAGAAATCCAGGCTGGTGCGCACCAGCAGGCCGACGCCGATGAGCGCCAGCGCCAGCGCGACCAGAAACAGCGCGCGCGGCTGCTGTCGCCACAGCACCCACGCCGCCAGCGTGACGAAGATCGAGGCGAGGTTGGCGAGCAGCGTGGAATTGGCGACGGACGTGAATTGGATCGACCAGTGCCAGAACACGAGATCGCCGGCGAAAGCGAGCCCGGCGGCGGCGAGCAGCCGCCAGTTCGGGCGCAGCGCGGCACCGGCGCGCGGCGCAAGCGCGAACGCGACCCATAGCAGCGGTACGGCCAGGGCCACGCGCCAGAACGCGCTCGCCGTCGGCCCAACGTCGGCGAGCCGCACCCAGATCGGCGACAGCGCGATGAACGTCGCGCCGCAGAACAGGGCGAGAAGGGCCGGAGCGCGCATGTGCGGATGGTAAACTTTCGCTGCTTCCCATGGTTGCGCCTCGCTTCGTCCATCTCAGGCTGCACAGCGAGTACTCGGTGACGGACGGCATCGTCCGGCTCGATGCGGCGGTCGGGCGCGCGGCGCGGGACGGCATGCCGGCGCTGGCCCTGACCGACAGCGCCAACGTCTTCGGCATGGTGAAGTTCTACCGCGCGGCGCGCGCCGCCGGCGTCAAGCCGATCATCGGCGCGGACTGCTGGGTGCAAGGCGAGTCCGGCGCCGACAAGCCCGGGCGTGTGCTGCTGCTGTGCGCTTCGCGCGCCGGCTATCTGCGCCTGTGCGATCTGCTGTCGCGCGCCTGGCTGCAGAACCAGCGCCAGGGGCGCGCGGAAATCGCGCGCGCCTGGTTGCGCGAGTCCGACAACGAAGGCCTGATCGCGCTCTCGGGCGCCGGCGCGGGCGACGTAGGCCTGGCGCTAGCGGCCGGCAACGCGGCGGCGGCGGAGCGCCTGGGGCGCGAATGGTCCGCGCGCTTTCCGGGGCGCTTCTACCTCGAGCTGCAGCGCGCCGGATTTGCGCACGGCGAAACGCTCGTCGCGCGCACGGTCGAGCTTGCGGCGCGCCTCGGCCTGCCGGTGGTCGCCACGCACCCCGTACAGTTCCTCGAAGCGGGGGACTATCGCGCGCACGAGGCGCGTGTCTGCATCGCTCAAGGCTACGTCCTCGGCGACCAGCGCCGGCCGCGCCAGTTCACGCCCGAGCAGTACCTGAAGTCGCAGGAGGAAATGGCGCGGCTGTTCGCCGACCTGCCGCAGGCGCTCGACAACGCGCTCGAGATCGCACGGCGCTGCAACCTGCAGATCGAGCTCGGCCGCAGCCGCCTGCCCGCGTTTCCCACGCCGCCGGGCGTCACGCTCGATCAGTACCTGCGCCAGCAGGCCGAGCAGGGGCTCGCCGCGCGCCTGGCGAAGCTGTTCCCCGACCCGGGCGCGCGCGATGGCGCCGTGCCGCGCTACCGCGAGCGCCTGGACTTCGAGATCCGTACCATCATCCAGATGGGTTTCGCCGGCTACTTCCTCATCGTCGCCGACTTCATCAACTGGGCGAAGCAGAACGGCGTGCCGGTCGGGCCGGGCCGCGGCTCGGGCGCCGGCTCGCTGGTCGCCTACGCGCTCGGCATCACCGACCTCGACCCGCTCACCTACAACCTGCTGTTCGAGCGCTTCCTCAACCCGGAGCGCGTGTCGATGCCGGACTTCGACATCGATTTCTGCCAGGACGGGCGCGACCGTGTCATCGATTACGTGCGCCGCAAGTACGGCGCGGACAGCGTGTCGCAGATCGCGACCTTCGGCACCATGGCGGCGCGCGCCGTGGTGCGCGACTGCGGCCGCGTGCTCGACCTGGGCTACAACTTCTGCGACCAGGTGGCGAAGCTGATCCCGGTGCAGCCCGGGCGCACCATCACGCTCGCCGAGGCGCGCGAGATGGAGCCGCTGTTCGCGCAGCGCGAAAAGAAGGAAGACGAGGTGCGCGAGCTGCTCGCGCTGGGCGAGAAGCTCGAAGGCCTGACGCGCAACGTCGGCATGCACGCCGGCGGCGTGCTCATCGCGCCGGGCAAGCTCACCGACTTCTGCCCGCTGTACGCGGCCGAGGTCGGCGTCAACGTCATCTCGCAGCTGGACAAGGACGACGTCGAAGCGGTGGGGCTGGTGAAATTCGACTTCCTCGGCCTCACCACGCTCACCATTCTCGACTGGGCCGAGCGCTACGTGCGCCAGATGGGGAAGGCGCAGTTCGCGCTCGAGCGCATCCCGCTCGACGACCCCGCCACCTACCAGCTGCTCTCGGCGGGCAACACCACGGCCGTGTTCCAGCTGGAATCGCGCGGCATGCGCGACCTCATCAAGCGCGCGCGGCCCGACTGCTTCGAGGACGTCATCGCCCTCGTTGCCCTGTACCGACCGGGACCCATGGACCTGATCCCGGACTTCATCGCGCGCAAGCACGGCAGCCAGCGCGTCGAGTACCTCGATCCGCGGCTCGAGCCGATCCTGCGGCCGACCTACGGCATCATGGTCTACCAGGAGCAGGTGATGCAGATCGGCCAGGTGATCGGCGGCCTGACCCTGGGCGGCGCGGATCTGCTGCGGCGCGCGATGGGCAAGAAAAAGGCCGAGGAGATGGCGCAGCAGCGCGACGTGTTCGTCTCCGGGGCGGAGAAGAATGGGCTCTCCCGGGGCAAGGCGACGCAGCTCTTCGACCTGATGGAGAAATTCGCGGGCTACGGCTTCAACCGCTCGCACGCCGCGGCCTACGCGCTGCTCGCTTACCAGACGGCGTACATGAAGGCGCACCACGCGTCGGCGTTCATGGCGGCGAACCTGTCGCTGGTGATGGGCGATACCGACAAGGTGCGCCAGTTCCACGAGGATGCGCTCGCCAACGGCCTCGCGGTGCTGCCGCCCGACATCAACGCGTCCGAGTACCGTTTCGTGCCCGTCGACGCGAAAACCCTGCGCTACGGCCTGGGCGCGGTGCGCGGCACCGGCGAGTCGGCGATCGACGCCATCGTCACGGCGCGTAAGGCGGGGCCGTTCGCCGATCTGTTCGATCTGTGCGGGCGCGTGGACAAGCGTGTGGTCAACCGCCGCGTCCTCGAAGCGCTGGTGCGCGCGGGCGCGCTCGATGCGCTCGAGCCGAATCGCGCCAGCCTGCTCGCCACCACGGGCCGCGCCCTCGAGGCGGCCGAGCGGCGCGAGCGCGAGGCGGCCCAAGTGAGCCTGTTCGGCGACGCCAGCGACGCCGGCGTCGCCGAGCGCGCGCTGATCCCGGCCAAGCCCTGGGACCTCAAGCAGCAGCTGACGGAGGAGAAGGCGGCGCTTGGCTTCGCGCTGTCGGGCCACCTGTTCTCGGTGTACGAGCGCGACCTTGCCGGTTTCCCGCGCGTGCCGCTCGGGCAGCTGGCGGCGGCCGAGCATCGCGTGTGGCTCGCGGGTGTGGTGGCCTCGGCGCGCACGCAGATGACGCGCCGCGGCCGCATGATGGTGGTGGTGCTGGACGATGGCAGCGCACAGCTCGAGCTCTCGGTATTCAACGAGCTGTTTGAAAGGCACCGCGACAAGCTCAAGGAGGATGCGCTGCTCATCGTGCGGGGCAAGGTGCAGCGCGACGAGTTCTCCGGCGGGCTGCGCGTCACGGCCGACGAGCTCTACGACCTGGCGACGCTGCGCGAGCGCTTCGCGGCGCGCCTGCGCCTGCAGATGAACGGTCACTCGGATGCGCGCCAGCTGATGGAGCTGCTCACGCCGTACCGTGCGCAGGGCGCCTGCCCGGTGTTCGTGCACTACGAAACCGGTACGGCGGCCTGCGACGTCGCCCTCGGGGATGCCTGGCGCGTGCGCCCCGACGGCCAGCTGCTCGAGCGCCTCGGCGCGTGGCTCGCGCCCGAGAACGTGCAGGTGGTGTACTCGGGCGGCGCTTAATCCCTCGCCCAGCGCACCGTGCACGCCTGGGCGCGCCACGCGCGGCGCACGCCGCGGTACCACGGGCTCAGCACGCGCTCCGCGGGATCCAGGCGGCGCTTCTCGGCGAGAAACGCGCCCAGCATCGGATAGCAGGCTTCGGCCTGTGCGCGAGTCGCGAGCGGCAGCAACCCGGGCATGAAGGAACCGCCTGCCGCGACCGCCAGCTCGATGAGCCGCGCGCGCAACTGCGCGGCGCTCGCGCACGCGCCGAGCGTCGCGCCGCGTGCCCGGTATCCGATGCGCAGGGCGACGCACTCGCTGCGCGCCCAGCACAGGAAGGTCTCCGCCTCCGGGACGGTGCGCCGCGCCTCCACCAGGCGCAGGCTGCAGCGGTGCTCGGCGAGCACGCCGCGCATCCCGTCCACGATCTCGTCGCTGCGCGCCGGCGGCACCAGCAGCTCGAGCGCGAACGACTGCCCCCCCGAGCCCTCGTCCGGCAGCTCGATATGCGCGGGCGCGGCGGCGCGCCCGGCGCTTCGCGCGAGCGAGGCCAGATCGAGCGTGAGGCTGTAGAACGGCCCGAACGCGCCGAAGCCGCCCACCGCCAGCCGGAACAGATCCGCCGCGCGCTCGCGGCTGGCGCGATGCAGTTCGCCGCCCGCAGTAGCCAGCGTCAGGGCATGCAGATGCCTGACGATCGGCTCGCCATCCGGCCCCGCGCGGTTGGCCGCGATGCTCTCGCCGACGCTGCCGGGCAGGAAGACCGCGCCCAAGTAGGGCTCCAGGCTGCGCCAGGACACGCCTGCCTGCACCTCGAGCAGGCCGCGCTCGGCGTCATGGCGCAAGGTGCGGTCGAGGCAGGCGGCGTCGAAGGGCCCCGCGTGCACGGTGCCGGCCAGCATGGCCTTGCACAGGTCGCCGGCCGACTGCACGCGGGGAGCGGCAAGCGGTCCGGGGGGCGTTGGGGACATGGTGAGCATGGCGGTCTCCGGGGTTAGCGGTCGACCCATTGTTGAGTTGGTGTCTGCTGCGCCGCAATACCCGAATAGCGAAGTCTCGCTTTACGATACCGGCGGATCCTTTCCCTGCGCCATGCCCCTCACTCACCGCATCGTCGATGCGCTCAAGCGCTGCCTGCGCGCCCGCGGCATGACCTACGCCGCGCTCGGCCGTGAGCTGCGGCTCTCGGAGGCAAGTGTCAAGCGGCTGTTTTCGCGCCACACCTTCACCCTGTCGCGCATGGAGGACGTCCTGCGCGTGCTCGAGCTCGATCTGGCGGAGCTGGCGCGCATGACGCGCGGCACGCAAAGCCAGGACGCGGAGCTCAGCCTGGAGCAGGAAACGCTGCTGGCGAGCGACGAGCGCCTGCTGTCCGTATTCTGGCTGCTGCTGAACGGCTGGCGCTTCGCCGACATAGTCGAGGCGTTCGTCATCACCCGCACCGAGTTGACGCTGGCGCTGGCCAAGTTCGAGCGCGCGCGGCTCATCGACTGGGATGCCGGAGAGCGGGTGCGGCTGCGGGTGGCGAAGGACTTCGTGTGGCGCGCCGGCGGGCCGGTGAAGAAGGCCTACGGCCTGCGCGTGACCGCGGAATTCCTGCGCTCGCGGTTCAGCGGGCCGCTCGAGATGCTGCGCTTCGAGGCGCGTGACCTCTCGATCGCCTCGGCGGCGATGCTCAGGCGCCGGCTGGAGCGAGTCGCGGCTGAGTTCAACGAGCTCGCCGAAGTGGATTGCGGGCTGCCGGCGCGCCGGCGCGAAGGCATCGGACTGCTGATCGCCTGCCGGCCGTGGGCGTTCTCGGCGATGAACGCGCTCAAGCGGCGCGACCCCGGCCGCGATCAGCCGCTCGGCCAGCGCTCGAACCGCGCGTAACTGCGCGCATGCTCCGGCGCGGGCGGGCCGCACTCGACATGCTCGACGCGCGCCGCGGGTGGGCCGCGCCGCGCCCAGGCGATCAGGGCCTCGAGCGCCGCCGCGCCGCCCTGCGCTACCGCCTCCACGTCGCCGTCGGCGCGGTTTCGCACCCAGCCGGTGAGGCCCAGTCGTTCGGCTTCGCGGCTCATGGCGTCGCGGAACCCGACCCCCTGAACCCGGCCGCGGATGCGAAGGCGGATTGTGCGCACTTGCAAAACTTCTCCGGCCTGCAGCGCCGGTCGCTGAAAGCGCAGGCACTCCATGGTAAGCTCAAGGGAAATTTTATCCTCCCATCCGGCGCGGGCGGAAGGACAAGAGCAAAGGGGGCGACTCGATGCGCGCAGCTCTGATCGTCGTGGCGATTGTGGCTTTGGCGGGATTTCTCGCGGTCGCCGTCGTGCTGCCGCAGATGGCGGGCAGCGACGCGAGGGAAGCGGCGCAGGCGCTGATCACCGGGGCGGATGGCGCCCGGCAGCAGATCGCTCAGGCGGCGCAGAAGGCGGGCTCGCTCGCCGGCGCGGGCAAGGATCTCAAGCTGCCGACGCGCGGCGATCCCAAGCACGGCGAGCTGAAGTGGATCATCGAGCCGAACGGCGCCATCCGCGGCTGGAACGAGAAGAACGCGATCGAGATCTCGATCACGCCGACGCTGCAGGGCGGCACGGTGACGTGGAACTGCCGCGGCTACCCGATCACGGCGATGCCGGCAAGCTGCGGCGGCAAGTCCTGAGCGCCGGCGCCGGACGGCGCCGGATCACTAGAGCAGCACGATGATCGCCGCCGCGATCAGCCCGCTGACCGCGCCCGCGGCCACCACCAGCGTATCGCGCGGCCGCCAGCCGCCGCTCAGGGCGGTCGACGTGGCCTGCATGCTGAGCGGCAGCGGGTGCTTCGCCGCGGGATCGCCGGTCAGCGCGACGTCGCTCAGCGCCACCAGCCGCTGCGTCGCCTCCAGCGAGTCGAAGGTGCGCGACAGGCCGCGTGCCGGCGCCGCGTCCGGCGCCGGGGTGTCGTCCTCGGCGCGGCGCGAGCGCTCCAGGGTCTGCGCGAGGACGGCGCTTTTCACTTCCCTGTCCACCACCGTCGGCGTCGCGCCGGCCGCCAGCGACCCGAGCGGCAGCGTCGAGGTCGCAGTGGTCGCCGCGCCCTGCGCCTGCAGCTCGCATTCGCGCAGGCCGCGCGCGACTTCGGCCGCGCTCTGCACGCGCTCCTCGAGCGATTTCGCCAGCATGCCGGCGACCACGGCGTCGAGCGCGGCCGGCGCCGACGGGTTGATGGCGCTCGGCGCGGGCGGCACGAAGTTCACGATCTGGTACATCACCGCGTTGACGCTCTCGCCGGTGAAGGGTGTCGTGCCGGTCAGCATCTCGTAGAGGATCACGCCGAGCGAGAAGATGTCGGTGCGATGGTCGGCGCGCTTGCCGATCACCTGCTCGGGCGACATGTACTTCGGCGAGCCCATCATCATGCCGGTCTGCGTCTGCACGCTGGACGAGCGCATGCGCGCGATGCCGAAATCGGTGATCTTCACCGCGCCGCTTTCCGGCACCATGATGTTGGCGGGCTTGATGTCCCGGTGCACGACGCCGCGCTCGTGGGCGTAGGCGAGGCCTTCCGCCACCTGCGCGGCAATCGACAGCGCGCGCGGCACCGGCAGCGGCTTTCCGGGCAGGAGCAGCGTGCGCAGCTCCGCGCCCTCGATGTACTCCATCGCCATGTAGCATTCGGTGTCGGTCTTGCCGATGTCGTACACGGTGACGATGTTGGAATGGTTGAGACCGCCCGCCGCGCGCGCTTCCTGGTAGAAGCGCTTCTCGTACATCTCGGCGCCGTCGCGGTCCATGCCCATGTTGATGGTCTTGATGGCGACGATGCGCTCCAGCATCGGGTCCTTCGCCTTGTAGACGATGCCCATCGCGCCGCGGCCGATCTCGGCGAGGACTTCGAAGCGCCCGAGCTTTGGGTCGTCCATCAGGGTCGAGCGCTGGCGGCTAGCGGCTGGATTTGACCGCGCGAAACACCGGGCCCCAGATCGGATGCCCCGCCTCGGCGGCGCTCAGCTCCAGACTCGGATCGATGGCCAGCGCGCGGCCGAATTCCAGGCGGCAGGCGGCCGGCCGGCCGGAAACGCAACCGATGAACGCCAGATACTTGTGGGCTTTCACGCGGTCGGCGCTCGACAGGCCCTGAAACAGGCTGCTATTCAGGCTCTCGGCGGCTTCGGCGTACTTGCCTTCCTCGTACTGGCGGATGCCGGCGGCAAGCGCCTGTGTGCCCTGAGTGCTGCCGAACAGTGACCTGAAGTCCTCCTGCATGCCTTTCCAGGAGCTCTGGCAGCCGCCGAGGGACACACCCGCGACGATCAAGGCCACGAACACAAGAGCCCTCATCTCGCCCGTTTCCTGGCGGTGTACGCGCACAGCGATATCTTTCCCCGAGCCATCGGGCGGAAGATACCGCGAGAGCGCGCTCAGCGAAAGCGATGACGGATGCGAACCGGCTCGCCGGCGCGCACTTCCACGCGCCGGGTGTGGGTCGGAAACGAGGTATTGCGCACCTCGATGGTGTGCGTCCCCGGCGGCACGTCGACCGAGCGCAACGGCGGGCTGACGCCGAAGCGCTTGCCGTTCACGAACACTTCGCCCCACGGCAGGATGGCCAGCTGGATGGTGCCGGCGGCCGCCACCGGCGCCGCCGCATGCATGGGCGCGGTCGGCGCGCTGCGGGCGGCCAGCGTTTCGCGCCGCGGCGCGCGTACCGGCTTGGGCTTCGCGGGCGCCACCTCCTTCACGGCTTCGGCCGCCGCCTCGGTGCGCACGGGATCCTGTACGGCCAGCTTCACGGCTACCGGGACGGGCTTGAGCACCAGCGGCGGGTGGTTGATCTGCGCCTTGACGGCCACACCCCCGCTCACCAGCAGCGCGAACGCGAGGGGTGCACCGAGGAACGCCATGCGGTGCACACCGAACGGCCGCACGTCGGTCAGCTCGCCGATCAGCCGCGGCCCGCGCCGGCGCCGCGGCGCCACGCGGCGCGAGCCGGTCTCGATCACCCGGCGCGCTGCGTCCGTGCCGATGCCCACCGAGTACACCTCGTGCTCGCGCACGTGCTTGTCGGTGCGCGCGCCGACGTAGCTGAACAGGCTGGCGTAATCGAGCGACAGGCAGGACACGACCTCGTAGAACGAGCGCGACACCAGCAACTGCCCCGCCTGCGCGAAGGTCATGATGCGCTGCGCCACGTTGATGCCGTCGCCGATGATGTTCATCTGGCCGTTGATGTCCTTCACCAGGCGCACCGGGCCCAGGTTGACGCCGATGCGAACGGCGATGGCGCCGCTCGATTCCGCGCGCGCCGCGGCGCGCAGCGACATGGCGACGAACAGGGCGTCCTCCGGGTCGCCGAGGAACGTGATGCCGGCGCCGTCGCCGGTGTCCAGGACGACCCGGTCGCGCGGCGCCACGTTCTCCAGCGCCGAGCTGAGCAGCTTGTTGAACTGCTGCTTGAGCAGCAGCTGCTCGGCTACCGGCTTCGCCGAGTACTCGACGATGTCCAGGAACACGATGCTGCAAACCAGCGTGCGACTGGGCTGTTCGATCATGAGTTCCGGCGCGGCGGCCGAGGCGCGGTCATTTTACGCGCATGCCCGGGGCCGCACCGGCGTCCGGGGAAATGAGGAATATTCCCGGTCCGTCGCCCGAGGCGGCGAGCACCATGCCTTCGGAGACGCCGAATTTCATGCTGCGCGGGGCGAGGTTGGCGACCACCACGGCCAGGCGGCCTTCGAGTTGCGCCGGATCGTAGGCGGACTTGATGCCGGCGAACACCTGGCGCGTCGTGCCACCGAGATCGAGCGTCAGCCTGAGCAGCTTGTCGGCGCCGTCGACATGCTGCGCGCTGGCGATCTTCGCCACGCGCAGGTCGAGCTTGTTGAAATCCTCGATGCTGATGGTGTCGCTCACGGCGTGCTCCTTGCTGGACTGCTGCTCCGGGGTGGTGTCGAACAGCGCGTCCAACTGCTTATCATCGACCCGGGTGATGAGGTGCCGGAAGGTACGGATGCGCGTCGGCGGGGCGTCCAGGTCAGAGAATGCAAATTCTCGATCCAGGCCGAACAGCTCGCGGGCCACGCGCGCGGCCGTGGCCGGCAGGAGCGGGGCGAGGTAGATGCTCAGCACGCAGAACGCGCTGAGCGCATCGGAGCACACGCGCTGCAGCTGCTCGCGCTGGTCGGCGTGCTTCGCGAGCTCCCAGGGCTTGTGCTGGTCGAACGCCCGGTTGACGAGGTCGGCGAGGCGCATGACTTCGCGCACCACCTTGCCGAACTCCCGCGACTCGTAGCCGTCCAGCACCAGATCGCGAGCGCCGAGGGCCGCATTCCAGCCGGGCAGCGCCGCCGCGGTACTCAGCTTGCCGTCGAAGTGCCGGGCGATGAAGCTCGCGGCGCGCGCCGCGATGTTGACGTACTTGCCGACCAGGTCGCTGTTGATGCGCGCGACGAAGTCCTCCGGGCTGAAGTCGATGTCCTCGACATGGGCGTTCAGCTTGGCGGCGATGTAGTAGCGCAGCCACTCCGGGTTCATGCCCAGCTCGAGATAGCGCAGGGGGCTGATGCCGGTGCCGCGCGACTTGGACATCTTGTCGCCCGAGACCGTGATGAAGCCATGCACGTAGACGTGGTCGGGCACCCTGTAGGGCGGGCCGGCGAACTCCAGCATCGCGGGCCAGAACAGCGTATGGAAGTAGATGATGTCCTTGCCGATAAAATGGATCTGCTCGGTGCTGGGGTCCTGGAGGAACTTCTCGAAATCGAGGCCGGTCCGGGCACAGTAGTGCTTGAAGCTCGCCAGGTAGCCGATCGGCGCGTCGAGCCAGACGTACAGGTACTTTTCTTCCGCGATGTCGGGGATGCGGATGCCGAAATAGGGCGGGTCGCGCGAGATATCCCAGTCGCCGAGCGCCTTGTCGCCTTCCCCGTCCAGCCACTCCCGCGCCTTGTTCACCACCTGCGGCTGCAGCCGCCCGGGCTGCTCCAGCCAGCGCTTGAGAAAGGCCTTGCACTTCGGGTCGGACAGGCGGAAGAAGTGGTGCTCCGAGGTCTTCAGCACGGGCTTGGCGCCCGAGAGCGTCGAGTACGGGTTTTTCAGGTCGGTCGCGGCGTAGGCCGCGCTGCAGTTCTCGCAGGCGTCGCCGTACTGGTCCTTGGCGCCGCAGTTCGGGCACTCGCCCTTGATGTAGCGGTCGGCGAGGAACATGCTTTTCACCGGATCGTAGAACTGCTCGACCGGGCGGATGTCGATCAGGTTGGCGCGCTTCAGCCGTCGGTAGATGTCCTGCGACAGCGCCGTATTCTCCGGCGAATGCGTCGAATGCCAGTTGTCGAAGCGGATATGGAAGCCGTCCAGGTACTGCGCGCGGCCGCGCGCGATCCCGGCGACGAACGCTTCCGGCGCCTGGCCGGCTTTCTCGGCCGCGAGCATGATCGGCGCGCCGTGCGCGTCGTCGGCGCAGACGAAATGCACCTCGTGGCCGCGCATGCGCTGGAAGCGCACCCAGATGTCGGCCTGGATGTATTCCATGATGTGGCCGATATGAAACGCGCCGTTCGCGTACGGTAGCGCGGTGGTCACGAAAAGGCGGCGTCGGAGCATCGAGATTCGCGAAAAAACGCAATTTTATCCGTGTTCTAGGTAAACTAGCGGAGCACCTTCGCGCATTCCAGCCATGACCATCAACGAAGCAGACGTGAAAGCGGCGCTCGGCGCGCTCATCGACCCGAATACCGGCAAGGATTTCGTCAGCACGCGCTCGGTGAAGGCGATCCGCGTCGCCGGCAACGACGTGCAGGTCGACATCGAGCTCGGCTACCCCGGGCGCAGCCAGTTCGAGCCCATCCGCCGCGAGGTGATCGCGGCCCTGAAGAAATCGGGCGCCGCCAGCGCCATGGTGAACGTCGCGGCGAAGGTCGTCCCGCATTCGGTGCAGCGTGGCGTCAAGCTGGTGCCGGGGATCAAGAACATCATCGCCGTCGCCTCGGGCAAGGGCGGCGTCGGCAAGAGCACCACCGCGGTCAACCTGGCGCTGGCGCTGGCGGCGGAGGGCGCCGCGGTGGGCGTGCTCGACGCCGACATCTATGGGCCATCGCAGCCGATGATGCTCGGCATCGCCGGCCGGCCGCAATCCGCCGACGGAAAGTCTCTCGAGCCCATGATGGGGCACGGCCTGCAGGCGATCTCGATCGGCTTTCTCATCGACGTCGATACGCCCATGGTGTGGCGCGGCCCGATGGTGACGCAGGCGCTCGAGCAGCTGCTCAAGGACACGCGCTGGCGCGATCTCGACTATCTGGTGGTCGACCTGCCCCCGGGCACCGGCGACATCCAGCTGACGCTGGCGCAGAAGGTGCCCGTCACCGGCGTGGTGATCGTCACCACGCCGCAGGACATCGCGCTCATCGACGCGCGCAAGGGCCTGAAGATGTTCGAGAAGGTCGGCATCCCGATCCTCGGCATCGTCGAGAACATGTCGATCCATGTCTGCCCGAAGTGCGGGCACGAGAGCCACATCTTCGGCAGTGGCGGAGCGGGGCGCATGTGCAAGGAATATGGCACGGAGCTGCTCGGCCAGCTGCCGCTGGACGAGTCGATCCGCGAGCAGGCCGACTCCGGCAAGCCGACCGTGGTCTCGGACCCCGACGGCAAGGCCGCCGAGATCTACCGGCGCATCGCGCGGCGCTGCGCCGTCAAGATCGCCGAGTCGCAGAAGGACATGACCTCGAAGTTCCCCAACATCGTCGTGCAGAACACCTGACGGGCGGCATTATCCCGACCAGCGCCTTCGCCCTGGCGCGCATCTGAGCTACAAGTAATAGTAGGCCGGAAGCTTAGCGCGCCTACCTATTGTGGTTTCTCAAGGCCGGCCCCGCGTTTTCCCCAGTGTGACGCGGAAAAGACACGTCACAAAACCCTTGACTCGCGGGGGGTCATCCCTATAATCGCCCGAAGTTTTCCCTGTCGGGTCAACGAACTATGAAGGAGGTCATCATGACAGGCCAGAAGAACCCGTCCCCCGTGTACGACGTCGTCGTTCGCGACATTCCTGAGACCTAGATAGACCCCGGGAGAACATTGATGGGCGATCGCCCTGGCAGCCTCGCGCGCAACCGACCGCAGACCGCGAATCCGCAACAGCAGCTCTTCGACACCCATCCCGAAGTCAGCCTCGACTTCGAGATCGTGCGCCAGGCCGCGCGCCAGAAGTACACGCGGCCCTTCCTGATCCTCGACACCGCCATCGTGCGCGAAAAGCTGCGCCGCTTCCGCGCGGCCATGCCGCGCGTGCGCCCGCACTACGCGGTCAAGGCCAATCCGGACCGGCGCGTGCTCAAGGTGCTGGCGCAGGAAGGCGCGGGGTTCGAGATCGCGTCCACCGCCGAGCTCGACCAGCTGCTGGCGCTCGGCGTGCCGGCCGCGGAGGTGTTCTTCTCCAATCCGATGCGCCCGCGCGAGGCGGACGCGTACGCCGCGGCGAAGGGTGTGCGCTGGTTCGTCGTGGACAGCGTGGACGAGCTCACGCGCATGCATGCGGTGGATCCGGCGGCATGCCTGTACCTGCGCATCGCCACGCCGAACATCGGCAGCGACTGGCCGCTGTCCGGCAAGTTCGGCGCCGGCGCGGCGGAAGCACGCGAGATCATCGCCATCGCCGCCAAGCTTGGCGCCGATCTGGCAGGCGTCACCTTCCACGCCGGATCGCAATGCCGCAATCCGGCGAACTGGCGCGTGGGCATGGAAAAGGCGCGCACGCTGTTCGACGCCATGACGAAGGCCGGGCTCAAGCCGCGCCTGCTGGACATCGGCGGCGGCTTTCCCGTGCGCCACGTGAAGCCCATTCCGTCGATCGAGGTGATCGGCGCGGTGGTCAACGAGGCGCTGCAGGCGTTCCCCGAGGACGTGCAGGTCATCGCGGAGCCGGGCCGCTACCTCGTTTCGGACGCCGGCTACTTCGTGTGCCGGGTGCTCGGCACCGCGATGCGCGCGGGCAAGCGCTGGATGCACTGGGACGCGGGCCTGTTCGGTGGCGTGATCGAGACCACGGAAGGCCTGAAGTACAGGATCCGCACCGACCGCTCGGGCCCGGACATCGCCTGGAACGTGGCCGGGCCGACCTGCGACTCGGTCGATGTCGTCATGCGCGACGAGCCGCTGCCGTCCGACCTGCAGGAGGGCGACTTCATCTACCTCCGCAATGCGGGCGCCTACACCACGGCCTACGCGAGCAGCTTCAACGGCTTTCCGCTGCCCGAGGTCAGGGTTTTCGAGTCGCGGACCCGCCAGACGCCGTAGGGTGGGCCGACGGCCCGCCTTACGCGCGCTCGTAGAGCACGAAGTCGAAGCGCGTGCCGTCGGCGGCGGTCTGCGGTTTTCTCTGCGCTTCGCGCCACGCGGCGCGATCGAATTCCGGAAAGCGCGCATCGCCGGCGTAGTCGCGGCCGATTTCCGTGATCACCATGGCGTCGGCAACCGGCAGCGCGGCCGCGTACAGCTCGCCGCCGCCGATGACGAAAGCCACGGGCTCGCCCGCGCACAGCGCGAGCGCCGCGTCCAGAGACGCGGCGATATGCGCGCCCGGGGCGTCGTAGCCGCGCGTTCGCGTCAGCACGATGTTCTCGCGTCCCGGCAGCGGCCTGCCGAGGGACTCCCAAGTCTTGCGCCCCATGATGACCGGGTGGCCGAGCGTCAGTGCCCTGAAGTGCCTGAGGTCCTCGGGCAAGCGCCAGGGCAGCTTGCCGGCCGTGCCGATGACCCCGTTTCTGGCCACGGCCGCCATCAGGACTACGCGCGTACCGCCGGCGTGTGACATAAGGCTCGTCCTGACGTTGTTTTACGTGAGATTATAGGGTGATGGCACCTCAGGAGAGCGCTCCGAGGCCGGCCCTGCGCCATCCGCGCTCCTTTCTCGGATTGCTCGTTACCGGCTTCCTGCTGGTGGCGCTGCCGCTTGCCGGCGCGCTGCTTTACTCGGCCTGGAGCACCCAGCGCCTCGCCGAGCAGAGCCGTCACGCCGTGTACAACGCGGCGCAGGCCGCGCGCGGCAGCCGCACGCTGGTCAATCGCATCGCGTCGGTGGAGCGGCTGGCGCAGCAGGTGGCCGTGCTGCCCGACGCGGGCCTGCTGCAGGACTACGAGCGCCTGCACGAGGGCTTCCAGCAGCTCACGGCCGAACTCGCGCGCCTGCCGCTCGACGGGCTGCAGCTCGCGGCGCTGGATCGCACGGTGGCGCGCGAGCAGGTGCTCTACGATCTGCTCGCCGCGGCGCCGCAGGCGCCGCCCGACGTCGCCACCGTGCGCGCGCGCGTCGGCGAGCTGGCCGAGAGCGCGCACGAGGTGCTCGCCATCAGCTCGCGCGTCGCCGACCAGGAGGTGGAGCGGCTGCGCGCGAGCGCCGAGATCGTGCAGCGCCGGCTGCTGAATCTCGTGCTGATCACGATCGCCGTGGCGCTGGTCGCGGCGCTGGCGCTGACGCGCGCCATCGCGCGCCCCATCGCCGAGCTCGACGCCGCCATCCGGCAGCTGGGCGGCCCCGATTTTTCGCTGCCGATCCGCGTCAGCGGCCCGCAGGATCTGCGCGACCTGGGGGAACGGCTGGACTGGCTGCGCCAGCGGCTCACCGATCTCGAGGCGCAGAAGAACCGGTTCCTGCGCCACCTGTCCCACGAGCTGAAGACGCCGCTCGCGTCGCTGCGCGAAGGCGCGGAGCTGCTCAACGACCAGGTGGCCGGCCCGCTCGTCCCGGCGCAGCGCGCGGTGGTCGGCATCATGCGCGACAACAGCGTGAAGCTGCAACGGCTGATCGAAGACCTGCTCGACTATCAGCGCGCGGTGCACGCCGCGGCCTCGCTCGAAGTCAGCACGGTGCAGCTCGACGCGCTGGTGCGCGAAGTGGCCGATGCGCACCGGCTGGCGGCGCTCGCCAAGGGCCAGAAGGTGGCGCTGGAGCTCGCGCCGGCGGTGGTCGAGGCCGATGCGGTGAAGCTGCGCTCGATCGTCGACAATCTGCTCGGCAACGCCGTGAAATTCACGCCGGGCGGCGGTACCATCACGGTGCGCGCGCACGAAGCCGACGGCAAGGCCGTGATCGAGGTAATCGATTCGGGTCCCGGCGTGCCACCCGTGGAGCGCGAAGCGGTGTTCGAATCGTTCTTCCGCGGGCGCGCGAAGGCGGGCGGCCGCGTCGCGGGCAGCGGGCTTGGCCTGGCGATCGCGCGCGAGTACGTCGAGGCGCACGGCGGGCGTATCGTGCTGGTGGCGGATGGCCCGGGCGGGCATTTCCGCGTCACGCTGCCCAAGCGCCCGGCGCTGCTGGCGTTGGAGGAGGCGGCGTGAGGGTGGCCGCCGCCGTGTGCGCCGCGCTGCTTTCCGGCTGCGCCCTGCTGCGGCCCGACGCCGGCGAGGCGCTGCAGGTGCGCGAGATCGTGGGCGGCGCGGTGAGCGCGGCGCGCGCGACCCCGGCCGAGCAGCGCCGGCAGCTCGCGCACGCGCAGCAGATGTACGCCGCGGCGCCCGACGACCCGAATCGCGTGCGGCTCGCGGCGCTGCTCGCCACGCTGCCGCCGCCCTGGCGCGACGATGCGCGCGCGGCAAGCCTGCTCGAGCCGCTCGCGGCGCGCGGCCCGGACACGCCGATGGCGCAGCTCGCCGGGATGCTCGCGGCGAGCGTGGCCGAGCGGCAGCGCCTCGCGCGCGAGCTGCGCGCGGCGGAAGTGCGCGTCGAGGCGGCCGAGTCGCGCGTCGCCGCGGCGGAACGGCGAGAGGAAGCGGCGGTGGAGCGCGCCGGCGTGCTGCAGCGCCAGGTGGAAGCCCTGAAGGAAATCGAGCGCGGCATCCTCGAGCGCGAGGAGCGGCGCAGAAAACAGCAAAGGTGAAACCATGAACCACGAAGCTCCCTCCATCCTGCTGGTCGACGACGACCGCGACCTGCTGCACCTGATTTCCATGCGGCTGACGGCCGCCGGCTACCGCGTCACCGCGGTCGAGTCGGCCGAGCCGGCGCTCGCCAGCCTCGCCGTGCAGCGCCCGCATCTCGTGATCACCGACCTGCGCATGCAGGGGATGGATGGCCTCGGCCTGTTCGATGCCATCCACCGGCAGGCGCCGTCGCTGCCCGTGGTGATCCTCACCGCGCACGGCACCATCCCCGACGCCGTGGCGGCGACGCGCCGCGGCGTGTTCAGCTTTCTCACCAAGCCGTTCGAGCCCAAGATGCTGCTCGAGACGATCGCCGACGCGCTACGCCTGTCGACGGCGCCGGGCGGCGCCCGCGCGCGCTGGCGCGCCGAGATCATCACCCGCTCGGCGGCGATGGAGGCGCTCCTCGGGCAGGCGCAGCGCGTGGCGGCCTCCGATGCCAGTGTGTGCATCTTCGGCGCGAGCGGCACCGGCAAGGAGCTGCTGGCGCGTGCCATCCACCGTGCCAGCCGGCGCGCCGAAGCGCCCTTCATCGCGGTGAACTGCGGCGCCATTCCCGAAGGCCTGCTCGAGTCGGAGCTGTTCGGCCACAAGAAAGGCGCGTTCACCGGCGCCGTGCAGGACCGCCGGGGGCTGTTCCAGGCCTGCGAGGGCGGGACCCTCTTTCTCGACGAGGTCGGCGACATGCCGCCGGCGCTGCAGGTGAAGCTGCTGCGCGCGCTCGAGGACCGCGTGGTGCGCCCGGTGGGCGCGAACGACGCCGTGCCGGTGGACGTGCGCATCATCTCGGCGACGCACCGCAAGCTCGAGGAGCGCATCGCCACGGGCGAGTTCCGCGAGGACCTGTTCTACCGGCTGAACGTGGTGAAGCTCGAGCTGCCCTCGCTCGCGCAGCGGCGCGAGGATATCCCGCTGCTCGCGGGGCATTTCCTGTCGCGCCTGGCCGAGCGCTACGGCCGCCCGCGGCTCGGCATCTCGCCGGAGGCGATGGAGCTGCTCGTGAGCGCTGCATGGCCCGGCAACGTGCGCCAGCTCCTCAACGTCATCGAGCGCGCCGTGGCGCTCACCACCACCGAGATGATCTCGGCGTCCCTGGTGCGCCAGGCGCTGGACGTCGGCGCGGGCTCGCTCACGCCGCTCGACGAGGCGCGGCGCGCGTTCGAGCGCGAGTACCTCGTGCGCATTCTCAAGATCACCGGCGGCAACGTGACGCAGGCCGCGCGCCTGGCGGGGCGCAACCGCACCGAGTTCTACCGCCTGCTCGAGCGCCATGCGCTCGAGCCAGGCATGTTCAAGGTCAAGGTCGCCGCCGAATCCTGAACCTGTCGCCGCGCGGCGACAGAGAAAGCCGCGTGCGCTCAGGTGCTTGCCGCCGGCGTGAAATCGTTCGTCGCCGCCGGCAGACGTTTTGGCGAGTTTTTGGCGTGCGCATTCGATCACGCCCCGTGGCCAACCCTTTGAGGATGATGGCGTTTCCTGCATCGGGCACGGAGTTTGCAAGAAAGTGTCTGAAATCCAATGGAACACGCCAAGGGGAAATTCGAGTTTCCGATATTCGCGCACGTCGCAGTGGGCTTTGCCCTCAGCGCCCTGGTGATGATCGGCATCAGCGGCTCGATCTACAAGCTGGTCGCGCCGCAGGGCTGGGTGGTGCAGGCCTTCGGACACGGTTTCGGCCTGGGCGCGGCGCTGCTCGCCGCGGTTCTCGGAGCCGCGGCGGTGGTCTGGGCGCTGCCGGGCTGGATGCCGGTGCAGCGCGCGCGCATCGCCGACTGGGTGGTGTACGGTTTCGCGGCCGCGGGGTTGCTGTACCTCGGCCAGGTGCTGGCCGTCGGGAGCTTCTAGAGCACGGAACACGCGTCCACAGCAGCACTTCTCCTCCCCCGGGCCCGTCCTTCCCCCTACAGGCGGGCCCTTTTTTTTAGACCGCGATCGGCGCCTTGATCGCCGGGTGCGGGTCGTAGCCTTCGAGCGTGAAGTCCTCGTAGCGGAACTCGAACAGGTCGCGCACCGCCGGGTTGAGGCGCATGCGCGGCAACGGCCGTGGCGCGCGCGCGAGCTGCTCGCGCGCCTGCGCCAGGTGGTTCAGGTACAGGTGCGCATCGCCCAGGGTGAGCACGAAATCGCCGGGCCGCAGGTCCGTGACCTGGGCCACCATCAGCGTGAGCAGCGCATACGACGCGATGTTGAAAGGCACGCCGAGGAACAGGTCGGCGCTTCTCTGATACATCTGGCACGAGAGCCGTCCCTCGGCCACATAGAACTGGAACAGCGCGTGGCAGGGCGGCAGCGCCATGCTGTCGACGTCGGCCGGGTTCCACGCGCTCACCAGGTGCCGGCGCGAGTTTGGGCGCGCGCGCAGGTTGTCGAGCACCTGCCGGATCTGGTCGATCTCGCGCCCGTCGGGCGTGCGCCAGTGGCGCCACTGGTGGCCGTAGACCGGGCCGAGCTCGCCGTTCGCGTCCGCCCACTCGTCCCAGATGGTCACGCCGCGCTCCTGCAGCCAGCGCACGTTGGTGTCGCCGCGCAGGAACCACAGCAGCTCGTAGACGATGGACTTGAGGTGCAGCTTCTTGGTGGTGAGCAGAGGGAAGCTGCCCTCGAGCGCAAAGCGCATCTGGCGCCCGAACACCGAGCGCGTGCCGGTGCCGGTGCGGTCCGACTTGGCCGCGCCGCGCTCCAGCACCTCGGCGAGGAGGTCCAGATACTGGCGTTCGCCGCTCTCCGGGCTCATATGGCGATCATCGCAAACAGCTCGCGCGCGCTCTGGAAGCGCTCTTCGGGCGCCTTGGCGAGCAGCCGGTCCAGTATGCCCTGATAGCCGGCGAGCCGCGCGGGCAGGCGCGGAATCGGGCCGTGCACGTGCTGGTAGACGAGGCCCGCGGGACCCTCACCCTCGTACAGGCGCCGGCCGCTCAGCATCTCGTAGAAGATGACGCCGAGGCTGTACAGGTCCGAGCGGTGGTCGGCGGGCCGGCCGAGGCACTGCTCGGGGCTCATGTAGCGCGGCGTGGCGATCACCATGCCGTGGCGCGTGAGCGTGGTCCTGGCCGACAGGTTCTTCGCCAGGCCGAAGTCCACCAGCACTGGTCGGCCGTTTTCGCGGAACAGGATATTCGGCGGCTTCAGGTCGCGGTGGATGACGCCGCGCTCGTGGATCGCGCTCAGCGCGCGCGCCACCTGCGAAGCGATGCGCAGCGCGGTGAGCGAGGTCATGCCCTCGTAGACGCGCGCCGCGAGCGTGCCGCCGGAGAGATACTCCATGGCGATGAACGGGTGCTCGCCGGCGAAGCCCTGGTCGTAGATGTGCGCGACGTACTCGTTCTGCAGGCCGGCGATCAACTTGTACTCGCGCACGAAGCGCCTGAAGAAGGTCTCGTCGGCGCGCAGCTTCGCATCCAGCACCTTCAGCACCAGCTGCAGGCCGTCCTGCTCGCGCTCGGCCAGGTACACTTGCGCCATGCCGCCTTCGCCGATCTTGCGCAGGCTGCGATAGCCCGGGATGCGCCGCTCGTCCCCGGCCAGCGGCGCGCCGATGCGCCGGGCGTCGAGCTTCGTGGTGCGCTCGAACGGCGCCATCGGATCGGCGGCCTCCGCGCGCCGCGCGTCCTGCTCGCGCACCGCGTCCTCGATCGAGCGCACCAGGCGCTCGCCCGTGAGGTCCGGCCTGCGCAGGAAATCCGCGGCGCCGGCCTTCAGGCCCTGCAACGCCAGGTTTTCGCCGCCCGATTCGGTGAGCAGGATCACCGGCGGCGCCGCCGGATCGCGCAGCATGCCCGCCATCCACGCCAGGCCGTCGCCCGCGGCCGGCTCCACGACCATCAGGACGGCGGCGTAGCTCGCCTGCTTGAGCGCGGCTTGCGGGCTGCCGCGCTCGCGCGGATTCCATTCCTCGATCGCGGCGGCCGGCCAGCGCGCGCGCAGCATGCCGGCCACCGCGCCGCGCAGATCGCGGGACTCATCCACGATGAGGAATCGCATCACAGCACCGCGCGCAGCCACGCCGCGATGTCCGCGATCTCCTCGGCGCACACCGCGTGCGGCATCGGGTATTCGTGCCACGCGACCCTGCAGCCGAGGGCCTCGAGCGCGGCGCGCGAGCGCCGGGCGCGTTCGATGGGGATGATGTCGTCGAAGCTGCCGTGCGCCATGAACAGCGGCGTCTCGAGGTTTGCGGCGCCGTGCTCCGCCGCGACCGTGCCGGCGAGCGGCAGGTAGGTCGACAGGGCGAGGATGCCGGCGAGTCGCGCGGCGTGCCGCAGCCCGGTGTGCAGCGCGATCGCGCCGCCCTGGGAAAAGCCGGCGAGCACGATGCGCTGCGCCGCCACGCCGCGCGCGCGCTCGCGCGCGATCAGCGCCTCGAGCTGCGCCTGCGAGGCGCGGATGCCGGCCTCGTCCTCGCGGCCGCCGCCGAGCTGCGCGATGTCGTACCAGGCGCGCATGCGCATGCCCATGTTGAGGGTGACCGGGCGCACCGGCGCGTGCGGAAAGACGAAGCGCACGCGCAGCTCGCGCGGCAGGCCGAGCTGCGGCACCACCGGCTCGAAATCGTGGCCGTCGGCGCCCAGGCCGTGCAGCCACAGCACCGTCGCGTCGGGCGCGGGCGCGCTTTCGATCTCGATCGCCGCGAGCGGCTGCGTCACGCCGGGCGCGGCCGCTGCGCGGACTTCGGCCTGAACGCCTTCACCACCGCCTCGTCGGTCTCGATGTAGGGGCCGCCGATCAGGTCGATGCAGTACGGCACCGCGGCGAACACGCCGTCGAGCGTTTCCTTGATCGCCTTGGGCTGGCCCGGCAGGTTGAGGATCAGCGCTTGGCGCCGCACCACCGCCACCTGCCGCGACAGGATCGCCGTCGGCACGTACTTCAGGCTGACGGCGCGCATCTGCTCGCCGAATCCGGGCAGCACCTTGTCCGCGACCGCGAGCGTCGCCTCCGGCGTCACGTCGCGCGGCGCCGGGCCGGTGCCGCCGGTGGTGAGCACGAGGTGGCAGCCCTTGGCGTCCACCAGGTCGACGAGGGTGGCCTCGATCACGGCGCGCTCGTCGGGAATGAGGCGTTCCTCGTAGCGCACCTCGGGCGCGGCGATCGCCCTGGCGAGCCAGTCCTTGAGCGCCGGAATGCCTTCGTCGCGGTACACCCCGCCCGCGGCGCGATCGCTCGCCGACACCACGCCGACGAGGAGCGCGCTACTCACCGGTGGCCTCGCGCAGCGCGCGGAACAGCTCGCGCAAGGCGCGCGGCGCGCGGCCCGCGGCCTGCTCGCGGCGCGCGTTGCGGATCAGCGCGCGCAGCTGCTGCAGGTCGCTCGCCGGATGCGCCGCGGCGAGCTCGGTCAGCGCGCCGTCGTCCTCCAGCAGGCGGGTTCGCCAGTGCTCGAGGCGCCGATGGCGCGCGCGCTCCGCGGCCGAGCCGCCGTGCACCGCCGCGAGCTGCGCGCGGATCGGCGCGGCGTCGATGCCGCGCATCAGCTTGCCGATGTACTGCACCTGGCGCCGCCGCGCTTCGTGGCCGGCGATGCGCCGCGCCTCGTGCACCGCCTGCGCGAGCGCCGCGGGCAGCGCCATGCGCTCGAGGTGCGCGGCCGAGAGCCCGACCAGCTCGGCGCCGAGCGCCTGCAGCTCGTGCATCTCGAGCTTGCGCCGCGTCTTGCTGACGATTTCGTCCTGCATGCCGCTGCTATGATAGCGCGCCATGAAAAACGGCGGCCGCTTCACTTACGCCTACGGCGAGCTGCAGGAGCTCGCCGCGCGGGTGCTGGCGCACGCGCGCCGCCTCGGCGCGAGCGCCTGCGAATGCGATGTCTCGGAAGGCCAGGGGCTGTCGGTCACGGTGCGCAAGGGCGTCGTCGATACCATCGAGCACAACCGCGACAAGAGCATCGGCGTCACGGTCTACCTGGGCGAGCGCCCCGCGGCGCGCCGCGGCCACGCCAGCACCTCCGATTTCTCGGCGCCGGCGCTGGCGCAGACCGCGGAGGCCGCGCTGGCCATCGCGCGGCACACGGCGGCCGACGAGTGCGCCGGTCTGCCGGAGCCGGAGCTGCTCGCGCGCGAGACCCCGGACCTCGATCTCTACCACCCCTGGGAGATCGGCACCGAGGAGGCGATCGGCATCGCGCGGCGCTGCGAGGCGGCGGGCTTCGCGCTGTCGCCGCGCATCCGCAACTCGGAAGGCGCCTCGGTCTCGGCGCAGCACGCGCAGTTCGTGTTCGCCAACAGCCTCGGCTTCATGGCGGGGTTTCCGACGTCGCGGCATTCGCTGTACGTCGCGCTGATCGCCGTGGACGCGCGCGGCATGCAGCGCGACGACTGGTACAGCGCGGCGCGCGTGCCGGGCGAGCTCGCCGACGCCGAGGCGCTCGGCCGCTACGCCGGCGAGCGCGCGCTGGCGCGGCTCGGCGCGCGGCGCATCGGCACGCGCCAGGCGCCGGTGCTGTTCGAGGCGCCGCTGGCGGCGCAGCTGCTCGGCAGCTTCGTCTCCGCGGCGAGCGGCGGCAACCTCTACCGCAAGGCGACCTTCCTCGCCGACGGGCTCGGCAAGGCGGTGTTCGCGCCCGGGGTCACGCTCGAGGAGCGGCCGCTCGAGCCGCGCGCGCTGGCGAGCTCGCCGTTCGACGACGAGGGCGTGGCGACGCGCGCGCGCACCGTGGTGCGCGACGGCGTGCTCGAGGGCTATTTCCTCGGCTGCTACGCGGCGCGCAAGCTCGGCATGCGCAGCACCGGCAGTGCGGGCGGCAACCACAACCTCGTCCTGGTGCCCGGCGGGCCGGACTTCCGCGGCATGCTCGCGCGCATGCGTCGCGGCCTGCTGGTCACCGAGCTCCTCGGCCACGGCGTCAACCTGGTGACCGGCGACTATTCGCGCGGGGCCGCCGGCTACTGGGTCGAGAACGGCGAGATCACCTTCCCGGTGGAGGAGGTCACCATCGCCGGCAACCTGCGGGACATGTTCCGCGGCATCGCCGGCGTCGGCAGCGACGTCGTGGTGCGCGGCTCGCGCCGCAGCGGCTCCGTGCTGGTGCAGAATATGACCATCGCGGGGGAGTAGGCGCGGCGAACCCGGGCAGTTCCGCGCGGTCCAACGCCGGCACGGAGCTTGCATCGATCACGCAATGACCTCAACCCTCAAGCCGCAAGCGAACGGCGAGCACCCGATCGTCGCCTGGGTCGGCATCCTGGCCGTCGTCGTCGCCATCCTGTTGATTTTGTGGGCGCGTTTCGAGGTGCACGGCACGCAGGACCTGGAGGAGGCGCTGTCGCAGGAGACCGCGCCCGCACCGGCGACCAAGCCGAAGCCGTCGCCCGGGACCGACAAATCCTCGCGCGACGCGAAAGTCGACGAAGCCGTGGCGACGGGCCGCTGGGTCACGGGCTTTTCGCCCTGAGCACGCACCGCGCTCGGGCATAATGCGCGCGATGCGCGCGCAAATACTCATCGTTTCAGCGCTGTTCGCCGCGTGCGGGGCGAGCGCGCAGGGTGTGCCGGACGTGATGTACGTGCCCACGCCGCAGGAGCTGGTGGAGGACATGCTGCGCCTTGCGGACGTGAAGCGGGGCGACGTGCTCTATGACCTGGGCTCCGGCGACGGCCGTATTCCGGTGACGGCGGCGAAGAAGTACGGCATCCGCGCGGTCGGCATCGACATCGATCCGCAGCGCGTCCGCGAGGCGCAGGCCAACGCGAAACGAATGGGCGTCAGCCGGCTGGTGACGTTCCGCCAGCAGGACCTGTTCAAGGCCGATTTCCGCGAGGCCACGGTGGTCACGCTGTACCTGCTGCCCGATCTCAACCTGAAGCTGCGGCCGCAGCTGCTCAAGCAGCTCAGGCCCGGCACGCGCGTCGTCTCGCACCAGTTCGACATGGGCGACTGGAAGCCCGACAAGACGCTCGAAGCGAACGGCCGCACGGTGTATTTCTGGGTGATCCCGGCGCGGCCATGAAGATCGAGGCCGCTACGACGTAAAGTCGAGCCGGTCGTCCCGCAGGACGCCGTAGATGCGGATCGAGGGACGGTTGTGCAGCTCGAGCGGCGGCAGCGGCTGCGCGTCGAGCTCCAGCTCCGCCACGGATATCACGCCCATCAGCGCGTCCGAGAGCACCAGCTCCCCGGCGCGCGCGCGGTGCACCAGCCTTTCGGCGATACTGACGCAGTCGCCGAACACCACGGCGTTGCGCTGCGCGGCCGGTCCGGCCTCGCCGTAGACCGCCTCGCCGCGGTGCACGCCGAGCGCGATGGCGGTGCGCAGGCCGTACTCGCGCTCCCACGCCTGCACCACGACGTCGAACTCGCCGAACAGCTGCTTGGCGGTGCGCACTGCCGCGCGCGCCGTGTCCGCGACCGCCGCGTTGCGGAAGACCGCCATCAGAGAGTCATTGTGCACCGCCATGCTCTCGCCGCCGTTGGCGCCAACCGCACGCGCCGCGCACTCGAAGAACTGGTCGGCCAGCGCCAGCACGCGATCAGGCTCGAGCATTTCGGACATGCGCGTGAAATTGCGCAGCTCGGCGATCAGGATCACCGATTCCGCGCGCTCCGCCCGTGTCTGGCTCTGCTTGGCCACGGCCGCTAGGCCAGAAAGGCGATCAGGGCGACCAGGACCACCACCAGGGCCCCGCTGGCGAAAAAGATGAGCGACGCGTTGGATACCCTCGGCAGGTCCGGGTCGGGCGGCACCGGGCCGGGCTGGTGCTCCTCGTGTGCCAGCGCCTGCGCCCCGACCTTGGCGTTGAACGCGGCGAAGAAATCCTGCGAGATCTTCCTCGCCGCCGCGTCCACCAGCCGCGAGCCGATCTGCGCCAGCTTGCCGCCGACGTTCGCCTTCACCTGATACGTGAGGAGGGTCCCCTCGCCCTCGGGCGCGAGCTGCACCCGCGCCGAGCCCTTGCCGAAGCCGGCGGCGCCGCCCTGGCCCTCGAAAGCGATGGCGTAGGAGTGCGGCGGGTTGAGCTCGGAGAGCGCGAGCTTGCCCTTGAACTTGGCGCTCACCGGGCCGATGCGCGCCACCATCAGCACCTGGTACTCGTTGTCGGCGACGCGCTCGATCGACTCGCAGCCCGGCACGCAGGCCTTGAGGATCTCGGGGTCGTTGAGCGCCGCCCAGGTCTCGTCCTGCGTCGCCGGGATGCGCTCTTCGCCGCTCATTTCCATGCGCTTGCCTCCGTGGGCCTGGCGAGCGGCCGGCTCAGGGTATGCGCCAGCTCGACCAGGCTTTTCAGATTATGCACCGGCAGGAACAGATCCACGTGCGGCAGCATCGCGCGCACGCCCGCGGGCTTGGCCTCGAAGCGCTCGTAGCGCAGCAGGGGGTTGAGCCACACGAGGTAACGGCTCGCCTTGGCGAGGCGCTCCATCTCCTCGGCCAGGCCCTCGCCCGCCTCGCGGTCGAGGCCATCCGAGACCAGCAGCACGCAGGCGCTCTGGCCCAGCACGCGGCGCGCCCAGCGCCAGTTGAACTCGCGCAGGCACACGCCGATGCGCGTGCCGCCCGACCAGTCCTTGATGGCGTCGGCGACCTTCGCCATGGCGACGTCGACGTCGCGGTGCCGGAGCTGCCGCGTGACGTTGGTGAGGCGCGTGCCGAAGACGAAGGTGTGCACGCGGTCGCGGTCGTTGGTGATGGCGTGCAGGAAGTGCAGGAACATGCGCGCGTACGGGTTCATCGAGCCCGAGATGTCGCACAGCACGACGAGCGGCGGGTGCACCTGGAGCGTCCGGGCGCGCACCAGCGGGATGATGTCGCCGCCTTCGCGCAGGCTTTCGCGCAGCGTGGCGCGCAGGTGCACGCGCGCGCCGCGCCGGTGCGGCGCGAGGCGCCGCGTGCGCACCATCGGCAGCGGCAGCCTGAGCTCGCGCAGCATCTTCTTCGCCTGCGCCAGCTCCGCCGCCGACATGGTGTCGAAGTCCATGCGCTGCAGGAGCTCGCGCGAGGAGAACGTGAGCCGCGCGTCGAGCTCGACCTTGCGCTCTTCGCGCTCCTCCTCGGGCTTGTTCCGCCCGAAGAGCGCGTCGGTGAGGCGCTGGCTCTGCTGCTCCTCGGGCTTCGGCGTGCGCCCCTCGGTCTTCGGCAGCAGCATCTGCATCATCTTCTCGGTGAGCCTGGGGTCGCGCCAGAACAGGCGAAACGCCTGGTCGAAGATCGGCCGCTGCTCCTCGCGCGAGAGCAGCACCGACGACATGGTCCAGTACCAGTCCTCGCGCCGCTCGGCGCCCGCGATTCTCAGCGCGCGCACAGTGTCGATGACGCGGTCCGGGCCGATGCGCAGCCCCGCGGCGCGCAGCAGGCGCGCGAAGTGCATGACGTTCTCCGACAGCTTGCCGCGGCTTGCCGGGGGCTCGAGCTGCGGCAGCATCTTAGGCCGTGGCGGCGGCGCTCTTCGCCTCGCTCACCAGGCGCGTCGCCTCGTCGCCGGCGATTCTCTCGATGTCGTCCTGGTATTTGAGCAGCACGCCAAGAGTGTTGTTCACGGTCTCGGGGTCGAGCGCGATGCGATCGAGCGCCGCCAGGCAATTCGCCCAGTCGATGGTCTCGGCGACCCCGGGCAGCTTGAACAGATCGATGCCGCGCAGGCGCTGCACGAACGCCACCACCTCGCGCGACAGCGCTTGCGCGGCGCGCGGCGCTTTTTTCTTCAGGATCTCGAGCTCGCGCCGCGCGTCCGGGTAGTCCACCCAGTGGTAGAAGCAGCGGCGCTTCACCGCGTCATGGATCTCGCGCGTGCGGTTGGAGGTGATGACCACGATCGGCGGCTCGACGGCGCGCAGCGTGCCGATCTCGGGCACCGTGATCTGCCAGTCCGAGAGCACTTCCAGCAGGTAGGCCTCGAACGGCTCGTCGGTGCGGTCGAGCTCGTCGATCAGCAGCACCGGCGCCTGGCCCTTCTTTCCTTCCAGCGCCAGCGCCAGCGGCCGCTTGACGAGAAAGCGTGCGTCGAAGATGTCGTGCGCCATCTTGTCCCGTGATTTCTCGCCCGCGGCCTCGGCGAGGCGGATCTCGATCATCTGCCGCGGGTAGTTCCATTCGTAGGCGGCCTGGGCGATGTCCAGGCCCTCGTAGCACTGCAGGCGGATGAGCTCGCGGCCGAGCGCGCTCGCCACCACCTTGGCGATCTCGGTCTTGCCGGTGCCGGCCTCGCCCTCGAGGAACAGCGGCCGCTGCATGGCGAGCGAGAGGTACAGCGCGGTGGCGAGGCTGCGGTCGGCGACGTAATCGGCCGAGGCGAGCAGCGTCTGGGTCTGGTCGATGGAAGCGGGAAGCGGTTGCGGCATGCGGCATTCTAGCCCGGCGGGGCACGCGGGCGGAGCCGCGCGAGGAGCAGCCACAGCAGGTTGACGATGATCCACGTCGCGACGCCGCCGATGACGGCGAAGATCGCCAGGCCGAGCGCGAGCGGCTTGCCGATGGCGCCGAAGCGCTCTGCCCAGGTCTGCGGATCGTCGACGAGGGGCGCCTGCGCCTGCTTCTCCACGGCCGCTTCCTGCGCGGCGTCGGGCGCCTCGCCCAGCAGCATCGAGCCGGTGCGGTAGGCGAGCACGAAGATCGGCGCGTAGGTGAGCGGGTTGGACACCAGCGTGGCGACGACCGCCACCGGCAGGTTGGCGCGCAGCACGAGCGCGAACAGCGCCGAGAACAGGATCTGCGCCACCGGGACGAGGAAGCCGAAGAACACGCCGAGCGCCGCGCCGAGCGCGACGCTGCGGCGGTCCAGGTGCCACAGCCACGGCCGCTCGAGCAGCGGCCCGAGCCAGCGCAGCGAGCGGTGCTCGCGCAGCTTCTCCCGGGAAGGCAGCCAGCGGCGCAGCTTCGTGCTACTTCAGCGCCGCCTCAACCGCGCGCTTGGCCATCACCGTGATCAGGTGCGCGCGGTACTCGGCGCTCGCATGCAGGTCGCTGTTCAGGCCGTCGGCCTTCACCTTGAGGTTGGCCACCGACTCGGGCGCGAACTTCGCCGTCAGTGCCTTTTCCATCTCCGCCAGGCGCAGCGCGCAGGGCCCGGCGCCCGTCACCGCCACGCGCACGCCGTTGCCCATGTCGGCGACGAACACGCCGACGATGGCGAAGCGCGAGGCCGGGTTCTTGAATTTCATGTAGGCGGCGCGCTTGGGCACCGGGAAGCTGACCGAGGTGATGATCTCGCCGGGCTTCAACGCGGTCTCGTACAGGCCCTTGAAGAACTTGTCTGCCGCGTGCGTGCCCTTGGTGGTGGTGATGCTGGCGCCGAGCCCCAGCACCGCCGCCGGGTAGTCGGCCGCCGGGTCGCTGTTGGCGATCGCGCCGCCGAGCGTGCCCATGTTCCTCACCTGGCGGTCGCCGATCATGCCGGCGAGCGCCGCGAGCGCGGGGATCGCCTTTTTCACCTCGGCCGAGTCCGCCACTTCGGCATGGCGCGTCATGGCGCCGAGGGTGACGCTCTTTGCATCCACCTTGATGCCGGCGAGCTCCTTGATCATGCCGAGATCGATGATGTCGGAGGGCGCCGCCAGGCGCAGCTTCATCGCCTGCACCAGCGACTGGCCGCCGGCCAGCAGCTTCGCGTCGGCGCTCTTCGCGGCGAGCGCAGCGGCGTCGTTCACGTTCGAGGGGCGGTGATAGTTGAATGCGTGCATCGTCTTCTCCTCAGGCCGCTTTCTTCTGCTGCAGCGCGCGCCACACGGTCTGCGGCGTGGCCGGCATCGGGATGTCCTTCACGCCGAGGGCGTCGGTGATGGCGTTGATCAGCGCCGCCGGCGCGCCGATGGCGCCCGCCTCGCCGCAGCCCTTCACGCCGAGCGGGTTGTGCGTGCAGGGCGTCTCGCGCGTATCCACCTGGAACATGGGCACGTCGTCGGCGCGCGGGATGCAGTAGTCCATGAACGAGCCCGTCACCAGCTGGCCCTGCGAGTCGTACTTCGCGCCCTCGGTGAGCGCCTGGCCGATGCCCTGCGCGAGGCCGCCGTGCACCTGCCCCTCGACGATCATCGGGTTGATGATCTTGCCGAAGTCGTCCACCGCAGTCCAGCGATCGATCTTGACCACCCCGGTTTCCGGGTCGACCTCCACCTCGCACACGTAGGTGCCCGCGGGGAAGGTGAAGTTGGACGGATCGTAGAACGCGTTCTCGTTCAGGCCCGGCTCGAGCTTGTCGTGCGGATAGTTGTGCGGCACGTAGGCCGCGAAGGCCACCTCGCCGAACAACTTCTGCTTGTCGGTGCCCGAGACCTTGAACACGCCGTTGGCGTACTCGATGTCGCCCTCGGCGGCCTCCAGCAGGTGCGCGGCGATTCTCTTGCCCTTGGCGATGATCTTGTCGAGCGCCTTGACGATCGCCGTGCCGCCTACGGCGATCGAGCGCGAGCCGTAGGTGCCCATGCCGAAGAGGATTTTCGAGGTGTCGCCGTGGACGATGTCCACGTTCTCGATCGGCATTCCCAGCCGGTCGGCGACCACCTGCGCGAAGGTCGTCTCGTGGCCCTGGCCGTGCGAGTGCGAGCCGGTGAACACGGTCACCGAGCCCGTCGGGTGCACGCGGACCTCGCCCGCCTCAAAGAGGCCCGCGCGCGCGCCGAGCGACCCGGCGACCGCCGAGGGCGCGATGCCGCAGGCCTCGATGTAGGCGGCGTAGCCGAGGCCCCGCAGCCTGCCTTTCGCCGCGGAGGCTTGCTTGCGCGCCGCGTAGCCCGCGACGTCGGCGAGCTTCTGCGCCGCGTCCATGGTCGCATCGTAGTTGCCGATGTCGTAGAGCAGCGCCACCGGCGTCTGGTAGGGAAAGTTGCGGATGAAGTTCTTGCGGCGAATTTCCGCCGGGTCCATCTTCATCTCGCGCGCCGCGGTTTCCACCAGGCGCTCGACCACGTAGGTGGCCTCGGGGCGGCCCGCGCCGCGGTAGGCGTCCACCGGCGCGGTGTTGGTGAACACCGCGGTCACCTCGCAGTGGATCGCCGGCGTAGTGTACTGCCCGGCGAGCAGCGTCGCGTAGAGGATGGTCGGGATGCACGAGGCGAAGGTCGAGAGGTAGGCGCCGACGTTCGCCGTGGTCTTCACGCGCATGGCGAGGAACTTGCCGTCCTTGTCGAGCGCGAGCTCGGCCACCGTGTGGTGGTCGCGCCCGTGCGCGTCGGAGAGGTAGGACTCGGAGC
>Ga0214472_10000931_pt1 | contig 34522 bp, 30 predicted proteins | sample RVTome_6_FD_207662 | JGI IMG/M metagenome (GOLD analysis project Ga0214472, IMG submission 207662) | Soil microbial communities from uranium-contaminated site in the Upper Colorado River Basin, Wyoming, United States - RVT140D175 | ecosystem: Environmental > Terrestrial > Soil > Contaminated >...
GACCGACGCGCTGCATGCCTACATGCTGGAGCACTCGCTGCGCGAGGACGCGATCTGCCGACGCCTGCGCGAACGCACCGCGGCGCTGCCCGAGCACAACATGCAGATCGCGCCCGAGCAGGGGCAGCTGATGGCGCTGCTGGCACGGATGATCGGTGCGCGGCGCGCGATCGAAGTCGGGGTGTTCACCGGCTACTCCAGCCTCTGTGTCGCACGCGCGCTAGGTCCCGAGGGCCATCTGCTGGCCTGCGACGTGTCCGAGGTCTGGACCCGCATCGCGCGCGAGGCCTGGGCCGAGGCGGGTGTCGCGGAGCGCATCGAGCTGGTGATCGCGCCCGCCGCCCAGACCTTGGCGGCACGGCTCGATACTGGGGAGCAGGGTGCCTACGACCTCGCGTTCATCGATGCGGACAAGGCCAACTACGAGACCTACTACGAGCACTGCTTGGCCTTGCTGCGCCCGGGCGGTCTGGTGATGCTGGACAACGTGCTCTGGGGCGGCTCGGTTGCGGATCCCGCCAAGGCCGATGTGGACACGCTCGCGATCCGTGCCATCAACCTCAAGCTGCAGTCCGACCCCCGGGTGGAGATCGCGATGCTCCCGATCGCCGACGGGCTGACGCTGGCGCTCAAGCGTTGATCAGCGCCGCCATCGCTTACCTGGTCGCGGTCGCCGGCGTGCTGACGCTGGAGCCGTGGCTGCAGCGCCTGCTGGGCGGCTCGCTGGTGACGGCCTGGCTGACTGAGCATGTCTACCGCCCGGGCCTGCGTGCGGCCGCCGTCACGGTCCTGCTGCTGGCCGCATACCCGGACATGTTCGGCCCGGTCCTGCTGCCTACGCTGACCGAGGTGCTGGCGGCGGGGCCGGATCGCGCGGGGATGCTGTTCAACCTGATGGTGGTGCTGACGATCGTGCTGCCCTTGGTGGTACCGCTGGGGCCCTGGGTTGCGACTGTGCTGCCGGTGCAGGCTGCGCTGGGTGCCAGCATCCTGTTCCACTGGGCGGTCACGGCGGCGGGGCTACACGCCTCGGCTTTCCCCAGCCTGGACATCGTAGGCAGCGTGGTCGCAGTGGCGACGGTCGCAGAGCTCCTGGCGCGCGCTGCGGAGCGTCTGCTCTCGGACCGCCACCCGACCTGGGCACGGCTGGCGACGCATGACTCGGTGGTGCTGGTGTTCCAGCTACCGGCGCTTTTCATTTGGACCAGGGCTCTAGGTCAACAACTCGTTCAGTGAGCACCGCTCCGGGCGCGCTCACCCGGCATCGCTGGGCCATCGCGCCGGGCACGCCGTGACGCTCACGGTTCCGCGCCGGCTACGCCGGTCCCCGCGCTGCTGCGCTAGGCCGGCGGCATGGTCCCATCGCCGCACCGGGATGTCGGCTGCGCCGTCCAGATGCGCGCAGCGCGGCGCTCCACAGATCGCGTCACGCCGTGCCCCTGCGCGATGAGAAAGGCGGCCCGTAGGCCGCCTCTCGTGCGAAGGACGTTTCAAGACGAGGCAACTGTGCGTCAGGGCGAGGCGCGGGCGGTCCCGAGGAGCGGAGCCTACTGGTAGCTAGGTGAGCATCCGAGGGACCGCGCGCAACAACGCACTGGCGTGCAGGGGCCCGTCAGTACCTGTAGTGCGCTGACTTGTACGGACCCTCCGGCGCCACATCCAGATACTTGGCCTGCTTGTCGGTGAGCTGCGTCAGCTTGGCGCCCAGCTTCTCCAGGTGCAGGCGGGCCACCTCCTCATCCAGGTGCTTGGGCAGCACGTAGACCTGACGCTCGTACTCGTCACCCTTGGTGAACAGTTCGATCTGCGCCAGCACCTGGTTGGTGAAGGAGTTGGACATCACGAAGCTCGGGTGACCCGTCGCGCAGCCCAGGTTCACCAGGCGGCCCTTGGCCAGCAGGATGATGCGCTTGCCGTCAGCGAAGATGACATGGTCCACCTGCGGCTTGATCTCGTCCCACTTGCACTTCGCCTCCAGGCCGGCGACATCGATCTCGTTGTCGAAGTGACCGATGTTGCAGACGATGGCCTGGTCCTTCATCCGCGCCATGTGATCGAAGGTGATGACCTGGAAGTTGCCGGTCGCGGTCACGAAGATGTCGGCCTGCGAAGCGACATCGTCCATGGTCACCACGCGGAAGCCCTCCATGGTCGCCTGCAGCGCGCAGATCGGGTCGATCTCCGTCACCCATACCGTGGCGCCGAGGCCCTTGAGGCTCTGCGCGCAGCCCTTGCCGACGTCACCGTAGCCGCAGACCACCGCGATCTTGCCGGCGATCATCACGTCAGTGGCGCGCTTGATGCCATCGACCAGCGACTCGCGGCAACCGTAGAGGTTGTCGAACTTGCTCTTGGTGACCGAGTCGTTGACGTTGATGGCGGGGAACGGCAGACCGCCGTCACGCGCCATCTGGTAGAGGCGGGCGACGCCGGTGGTGGTCTCCTCGGTGACGCCCTGGATGCTGGCCTTCAGCTCCGCGTACCAACCCGGCTTGCTGTCGAGGCGTTTGGCGATCGCTGCGAACAGGCAGCGCTCCTCCTCGTTACCCGGGTTCGAGATCACGCTGCGGTCCTGCTCGGCCTTGGCGCCCAGGATCACCGCCATGGTGGCATCGCCGCCATCGTCCAGGATCATGTTGGGGTAGCCACCGTCGTGCCACTCCAGGATCCGGTGCGTGTACTCCCAGTACTCCTCCAGCGTCTCACCCTTGAAGGCGAACACCGGCGTGCCGCTGGCCGCGATGGCGGCAGCGGCATGGTCCTGGGTCGAATAGATGTTGCAGGAGGCCCAGCGCACGTCCGCGCCCAACGCCTTCAGCGTCTCGATCAGCACCGCGGTCTGGATGGTCATGTGCAGGCTACCCGCGATGCGGGCGCCCGTCAGCGGCTTGTCAGTGCCGTACTTGGCGCGCATGGCCATCAGGCCGGGCATCTCGGTCTCGGCGATCGCGATCTCCTTGCGACCCCAAGCAGCCTGGCTGATATCCCGGACTATGTAGTCCCTGTTCTCGTTCTCTACGACAGCGTTCATCGCTTCACTCCAAAGGTCGGAATGAGCGCCGTTGTCATCCCATCTGATCCCCGAGCCTCGCAGGTCATGCCTGCTGCAGCGCTCCTCGGGGGTGGGAGTTCGTATGTACTCAGGCGGCGGCCGAAGCCTTCAACGCCTCCGCGCGGTCGGTGCGCTCCCAGCTGAACTCAGGCTCCTCACGACCGAAGTGCCCGTAGGCGGCGGTCTTGCGGTAGATCGGGCGCAGCAGGTCCAACATCTGCAGGATGCCGTAGGGACGCAGATCGAAATGTTCGCGCACCAGGCGCTCGAGCACGCGCTCGGGCACGCTGCCGGTGCCGAAGGTCTCGACCATGATCGAGGTGGGCTCGGCGACACCGATGGCGTAGCTGACCTGCACTTCGCAGCGACGGGCGAGCCCGGCTGCGACGATGTTCTTGGCCACGTAACGCGCGGCGTAGGCCGCTGAGCGGTCCACCTTGGACGGGTCCTTACCGGAGAAGGCGCCGCCACCGTGGCGCGCCATGCCGCCGTAGGTGTCCACGATGATCTTGCGACCGGTGAGGCCCGCATCGCCGACCGGCCCGCCGATCACGAAGCGCCCGGTGGGGTTGATGTGGAAGGTCTCGACCTGGTCGTACCAGTCGCCCAACACCGGCTTGATGATCTCCTCGCGCACGGCCTCCTGGAGGTCGGACTGCGAGATCTCGGGGTCGTGCTGCGTGGACAGGACCACTGCGGAGATGCCGACCGGACGGTCACCCTCGTAGCGGAAGCTGACCTGACTCTTGGCGTCCGGGCGCAACCAAGGTAAGGCACCCGAGTGACGCAGCTCGGCCTGCCGCTGCACCAGGCGGTGCGCGTAGCAGATCGGAGCCGGCATCAGCACGTCGGTCTCGTCGCAGGCGTAGCCGAACATCAGGCCCTGGTCGCCCGCGCCCTGCTCCTCGGGAGCACCGCGGTCCACGCCCTGGTTGATGTCCGCCGACTGCTTGCCGATCCCATTGAGGACGGCGCAGGTCTGCCAGTCGAAGCCGCACTCGGAGGTGTAGCCGATGTCATGGACCACGCCACGGACCAGCTCCTCCAGATCCACGAAGTGGCTGGTGGTGATCTCGCCGGCGACCAGCACCATGCCCGTCTTCACCAGCGTCTCGCAGGCGACGCGGGCGTTCGGGTCGTGGGCGAGGATGTCGTCGAGGACGGCATCCGAGATCTGGTCGGCCATCTTGTCGGGATGACCCTCGGATACGGACTCCGAAGTGAACAGGTAATCGCGGCTCATGGGTATCTCAGACCGTGGGGAGCGCGGGATTCTACCAGAGAGCCCCAGGCCTCGGGCCTCGGGCCTCGCGTAGGGCATTCCCTCATCGCGGGTCTACGCGCGGCTCGCGGCTAGCGGCTCGCGACCAGCCGCCTAGGTTTCCTTCCACTTGATCGAGCAGCCCATGGACGGCAACTGGACTGCCGGTGCCGGGCTGCCCGCTGCGATCGTGGCCATGGCTACGAACAGCTCACGCTCGGCTTCCGGGGGCGCGGGCTCGGCGCGGCTCGCATCGAGTCGACCGCGGTAGCGCAGCTTCAGGTCGCCGTCGTAGCCGAAGAAATCCGGAGTGCAGACGGCGCCGTAGGCGCGCGCCACCGACTGGCTCTCGTCGTAGAGGTAGGGGATGGTCAGGTGGTGTTCTGTGGCGAAGGCGGTCATGCGGTCCGGTGCGTCGGCCGGGTAGCGACTGACGTCGTTGGACATGATGGCTACGCACCCCACGCCGTGATCATCGAGCTCGCGGCAGTCGCGCACGATGCGGTCGATGACCGCCTGCACGTAGGGGCAGTGGTTGCAGATGAACATCACCAGGGTCCCGTTGACCCCGCTGCAGTCAGCCAGGGTCCAAACCTTCCCCGAGGGGTCGGGAAGGCTGAAGTCCGGGGCGGGCGTCCCCAGGTCGGTCTCCGGGGTGCTGAGGGCGACCATGGGCTACCTCCGATGGCATCGTCGTCGCTCAGAGGATAGCCGCTCGGGCGGCGTGGAGCGCTCCTGACACCGGACTCCGGGGCTCGGGCTCGAGCCCGGACTCGGGGCTGGGAGCCTCTGTTAGAATTCGCGCCCCAACCCCCCGGGAACTCAGACCGATGCCGACCCGCCGCGAGCTCGCAAACGCCGTCCGGGCCCTCAGCATGGACGCGGTCCAGCGAGCGAACTCCGGCCATCCCGGAGCACCCATGGGCATGGCGGACATCGCCGAGGTCCTGTGGAACGACCACCTCAGCCATGACCCCAACGACCCGACCTGGCACGACCGCGATCGCTTCGTCCTCTCCAACGGTCACGGCTCCATGTTGCTGTACAGCCTGCTGCACCTGTCGGGCTACGACCTCACCATCGATGACCTGAAGGCGTTCCGGCAGTTCGGCAGCCGCACGGCCGGCCACCCGGAGAGCCACCTCCATCCCGCCATCGAGACCACCACCGGGCCGCTGGGCCAGGGCTTGGCGAATGCGGTCGGCATGGCGCTGGCCGAGAAGGTGCTGGCTGCGCGCTACAACCGTCCGGGGCATCGCGTGGTGGACCACAGGACCTGGGTGTTCGCCGGTGACGGCTGCCTGATGGAGGGCATCTCGCACGAGGTCTGCTCCCTGGCGGGGACGCTGGGGCTCGGCAAGCTGATCGTCCTGTACGACGATAACGGCATCTCCATCGATGGCGAGGTCGAGGGTTGGTTCACCGACGACACCGCCGAGCGCTTCCGCGCCTACGGCTGGCACGTCATCGATGAGGTCGACGGTCACGACTCGGATGCCGTGCACCGCGCGATCGAGGTCGCGCAGGCGGCCGAGAACAAGCCCTCGCTGATCTGTTGCCGCACCATCATCGGCTTCGGTTCGCCCAACAAGCAGGGCACCGCAGCCACGCACGGTGCCGCGCTGGGTGACGCTGAAGTCGCCGCGGCGCGCGTAGCCCTGGGTTGGCCGTACCCCGCTTTCGAGGTGCCGGCTGAGATCCGCGCCGGCTGGGATGCGCGCGAGCGCGGCGTGGCGCGCTCCGCTGCTTGGCGCGAGACCTACGCGGCCTGGGCGAAGGAGTTCCCGGAGCTGGCGACCGAGTACCAGCGACGGATGGCTGGCGAGTTGCCGGCGGACTGGGCCGCGCACTGCGATGCCGAGACCCAGCGCCTGGTCAGCGAGGCCAAGGACGTCGCCACCCGCAAGTCCTCCGAGCTTTGCCTGGAGGCACTCGCACCGCTGCTGCCCGAACTGCTCGGCGGTTCGGCCGACCTCACCGGGTCGAACAACACCTGGTGGTCCGGCTCGCGTGCGATCAGCGCCGATGCGCCCGACGGCAACTACGTGTTCTACGGCGTGCGCGAGTTCGGCATGTCAGCGATCATGAACGGGCTGGCGCTGCACGGCGGGTTCATCCCCTACGGTGCGACCTTCCTCACCTTCTCCGACTACGCACGCAACGCGGTGCGGATGGCGGCGCTGATGGGGACCGGCAGCATCTTCGTCTACACCCACGACTCCATCGGCCTCGGCGAGGACGGTCCCACGCACCAGCCGGTGGAGCACCTCGCCAGCCTGCGCCTGATCCCGCGCCTGGAACTCTGGCGCCCCTGCGACACCGTGGAGACCTTCGTCAGCTGGCGGCGTGCGATCGAGCGGCGCGACGGCCCCACCTGCCTGTCGTTGACCCGCCAGGGGCTGCCCGCGCAGACGCGGACCCCGCAGGCGCTGTGCGACATCGCGCGCGGGGGCTACGTGCTCGCCGACTGCGACGCCATCCCAGAGCTGATCCTGATCGCGACCGGTTCCGAGGTCGGTCTGGCGATGGCAGCCCGCGCTGAGCTCAGCGAGCGAGGCCGCCGCGTGCGCGTGGTCTCCATGCCCTGCAACACGGTCTTCGATGCCCAGGACGCCAGCTACCGCGACGCGGTGCTGCCGCCTGCGGTCACAGCGCGGGTCGCGGTGGAGGCTGGTGTGGCCGAGACCTGGTACCGCTACGTCGGCCCCTTCTCATCGGGGGGCCGCATCCTGGCGGTCGGTGACTTCGGCGAGTCGGCACCCGCCGATGAAGTCTTCGCGCACTTCGGCTTCACCGTCGAAGGGCTGATCGAGTTGACGGAATCCATCCTCTAACCTGAGCCGGCGGGCGGTTACCGCCGATCGTGGAGACAGCAACATGACCATCCGAGCAGCGATCAACGGGTACGGGCGCATCGGTCGCAACGTGATGCGGGCGCTCTACGAGGCGGGCCGCACCGGTGAGATCCAGATCGTCGCGATCAACGATCTGGGTGATGCCAACACCAACGCACACCTGACCCGCTACGACACCGCCCACGGCAAGTTCCCGGGCACGGTCGAAGTGGATGGCGATCACCTGGTGATCAACGGTGATCGCATCAAGGTGCTGGCGGAGCGCAACCCCGCCGAACTGCCCTGGGGCGACCTCGGTGTGGATGTGGTGCTGGAGAGCACCGGCTTCTTCGCCTCCAAGGCCAAGGCGGCTGCGCACCTCGAGGGTGGCGCGAAGAAGGTCGTGATCTCGGCACCTGCGGGCGACGACCTCCCGACCATCGTCTACGGCGTCAACCACGGCACCCTGACCGCTGCTGACACCATCATCTCCAACGCGTCCTGCACCACCAACTGCCTGGCGCCGCTGGTGAAGCCGCTGCACGACGCGATCGGTGTGGAGCACGGTCTGATGACCACCATCCACTCGTACACCAACGACCAGGTGCTCACCGACGTGTACCACAAGGACCTGCGGCGGGCGCGGTCGGCCACCATGAGCATGATCCCGACCAGCACCGGCGCGGCCAAGGCGGTCGGCTTGGTCCTCCCTGAGCTGGCCGGCAAGCTGGACGGTTTCGCGATGCGCGTACCGACGATCAACGTCTCCGTTGTGGACCTCACCTTCACCGCCTCGCGCGCGACCAACGTCGCCGAGATCAATGCGGTGCTGAAGGCTGCCAGCGAGGGTGAGCTCAAGGGCATCCTGGGCTACAACGATGAGCCGCTGGTCTCGATCGACTTCAACCACGACCCACGCTCGTCGATCTACGAAGCGCCCTTGACCAAGGTGATGGACGGCCGCTTGGTGAAGGTCTGCTCCTGGTACGACAACGAGTGGGGCTTCTCCAACCGCATGCTGGACACGACCATCGCGTTGATGAGAGCGAGCTGATGCTCGCTGCCACACGCCACACGCCACACGCCGCACGAGGGACCGCGGCCTTCGGAGCGTGCGGCGTGCGGCGTGCGGCGTGCGGCCTTCGGACCTTGCGCAGGCATCGATGATGGCTGCCGCCATGGAAACCCGCATGGGCGCCCCCAAGGTCCTCCGCATGCAGGAACTCGATCTCGCGGGCAAGCGTGTGCTGATCCGCGAGGATCTGAACGTGCCGCTGGCGGACGGGCAGGTCAGTTCCGACCAACGCATCCGCGCTGCGCTGCCGACCATCGAGCTCGCGCTGGCGGCCGGTGCCAAGGTCATGCTGATGTCCCACCTCGGGCGACCGAAGGAGGGGGTGCCGGATGCGGCTGCATCCCTGGCTCCGGTCGCGCGGCGACTATCCGAGTTGCTCGGTCGCGAGGTCCCGCTGCTCAGTGACTGGACCGATGGCGTGGACTGCGGCGCAGGTGAGGTGGTGTTGCTGGAGAACGTGCGCTTCAACATCGGCGAGAAGGCCGACGACGAGGCCTTGGCGCGGCGCATGGCGGCGCTGTGCGATGTGTTCGTGATGGATGCCTTCGGTACCGCGCACCGCGCCCAGGCCTCGACCCATGGGGTAGCGCGCTACGCGCCCATCGCCTGTGCCGGTCCGCTGCTGGTACGCGAGTTGGAAGCACTGGCGCAGGCGTTGGCCGAGCCCGCGCGTCCCCTGGTCGCCATCGTCGGTGGCTCCAAGGTCTCGACCAAGCTGACGGTGCTGGACGCACTGGCCGCGCGCGTGGATCAGCTGATCGTCGGCGGCGGGATCGCCAACACCTTCATCGCTGCGGCGGGGAACGCGGTGGGACGCAGCCTGCACGAACCGGGCCTGATCGAAGCGGCCCAGCGCCTGATGGCTGCCGGGGACGATGGCATCCCGATCCCGACCGATGTGGTCGTGGCCACGGAGTTCAGCGCGGACGCGGCGGCCGTGGTGCGGGCGGTGGACGCGGTCGGCGCGGACGAGATGATCATGGATATCGGGCCTGAGACGGCGTCGGCGTACGCCCGGCTGCTGGCCGATGCCGGGACCATCGTCTGGAACGGCCCGGTCGGCGTGTTCGAGTTCGAGCGGTTCGGTGGCGGTACCAAGGTGCTGGCTGAAGCGATCGCGGCTAGCCCAGCCTTCTCCATCGCGGGCGGTGGGGATACGCTAGCTGCCATAGACAGGTACGGTGTCGCTGACCGCATCTCCTACATCTCCACCGGCGGCGGCGCCTTCCTCGAGTTCCTGGAAGGACGCACCCTGCCTGCGGTGGCCATCCTGGAACAGCGTGCGACCGAAGGTTGAGACCATGATCAGCATGATCCACAGACGCACCAAGATCGTCGCCACGCTGGGGCCGGCGACGGATGACCCGGTGGTGCTGCGCAAGATCATCGAAGCCGGCGTGGACGTGGTGCGGTTGAACTTCTCCCACGGCAAGCGCGAGGATCACGCGCGCCGCGCCGCGATGGTGCGCGAGATCGCCGCGGAGGTCGGGCGCGAGGTCGCCATCCTCGGCGACCTGCAGGGACCGAAGATCCGCGTCGAACGGTTCCGCGATGGACCGGTGGAGCTGCTCGACGGTGCCGAGTTCACGCTGGACACCGCACATCCCGAGGGCGAGGGCGATGTGAACATCGTCGGCCTCGCTTACAAGCAGTTGCCGCAGGACGTCGAGGCCGGCAGCGTGCTGCTGCTGAACGACGGCTTGATCGTGCTCACCGTGAAGCGGGTCGATGGCACACGGATCATCACCGAGGTGACCATCGGCGGCACGCTGTCCGACCGCAAGGGCATCAACAAGCAGGGCGGTGGCCTCTCGGCCGCCGCGCTGACCGACAAGGACAAGGCGGACATCCAGACCGCCGCAGACCTGGAGTTCGATTACCTCGCGGTGTCCTTCCCCAAGGATGCGGCGGACATGCTGGAAGCGCGGGAGCTGATGGAGATGGCTGGCGGCCGCGCGGGCCTGGTCGCCAAGGTCGAGCGGGCCGAGGCCATCGAGAACCTCGCCGAGATCATCGAGGCCTCCGATGTGGTCATGGTCGCGCGCGGCGATCTGGCGGTGGAGGTCGGCGACGCTGAGTTGCCGGGCTTGCAGAAGAAGATCATCCACGATGCGCGCGAGCGCAACCGCGTGGTGATCACCGCCACCCAGATGATGGAGTCCATGATCAGCAACCCGGTGCCTACGCGCGCCGAGGTCTCCGACGTCGCCAACGCGGTGATGGATGGCACCGACGCGGTGATGCTTTCGGCTGAGACCGCATCGGGGAAGTACCCGGTGAAGGTGGTCGAAGCGATGGACCGCGTCTGCAAAGGCGCTGAGAAGCATCGGCTGACGCTGAAGTCGCACCACCGCCTCGACGAGGACTTCGAGCGCGTGGATGAGGCCATCGCCATGGCGACCATGTACACCGCCAACCACCTGCACGTGAAGGCGATCGTCTCGTTCACCGAGTCCGGCTACACCGGCCTGTGGATGAGCCGCATCCGCTCCGGCATCCCGATCTTCGCTTTCACCCGCCAGCCCGCGACGCGCCGTCGCGTGTGCCTGTACCGCGGTGTGTACCCGGTGCCCTTCGACATCATCGACCGCGAGCCGGCCGACATCCTGCACGATGCCACCGCGACCCTGATCTACATGAAGGTGGTGGAGCCCGGTGAGCTGGTGATCTTCACCAAGGGCGACTTCGACGGCATCGCTGGCGGCACCAACACCATGCGGGTGCACCGCGTGGAACGGCCGCGCAAGCGCATCGAGGAGCTGTCCGGCGATCTGGACTTCGGCGACTCGGGCGCCTGACGGCGCCGGGACTCGAGACTCGAGATGCGGGACTCGCGTTCCGGTTCAATCCAGGAGGTTTGAGACGTCGCCGCAAGCCAGCGGCTCTGGTTCCCGCCCCGCCCTGAACACAAAGGCATCCTTCCCCGCCAGCGTCAGCTGATCACCGACGCGGCGCAGGCGCGCGCCTTCCGGTAGCCCGACCACCGACTGCGTGGGGTTCGCGATCAGGAACTCCTCGATGCGCATGCGGCGGGTCTCACCGCGATGCCCCTCGGGGTGCGCGTCCGTGTAGTGCGGGTTGATCTGGAACGGGATCAACCCGAGTCCTGCGAAGCTGCTGGGTTCGACGATGGGCATGTCGTTGGTGGTGTACAGGCCAGGACAGGCGAGGTTGGAGCCCGCGCTCCAGCCGATGTAGGGCGCACCTGCGAGCACCTTGTCGCGTAGCTCGTCCAGCATCCGACGGCGATGCATCTGGGCGTAGAGCTGGAAGGTGTTGCCACCACCGACGACGATCGCGTCGCAGTGCGCGATCGCCGTGGGATCCTTATGCACCGGGATGACCTCGACGCCCAGCGGCACCAGGTTGTCGATCAGTGCCGTGGCGTAATCGTCCCAATCCAGTGTGACACCGGCGAAGGGGATCATCGCCAGGCGCCGGCAGCCGTTCAGATGCTCGGCTAGCGCGGGCAGCGCGTGGTGCAGGAACCCTTCGTCCTCAGGGGTCCTGGATGACGACAGCAACAACAGGCGGACCAAGTGCCATGCCTCTCTGGGGAGCAGGAACCCAGTCTGGCCGGTCGTTTCCGGCCTGCCTTCACCCCAGCGGTGTAATCACAGCGGCCGCGCTGACCAGCGGGCACAGGGAGCGGATGGAAGGGCGTCAGACCTTGATCTCGGCCCAGCGGCCACGCCGCCAGATCAGGAAGAAGGTCGCAGCCATCAAGCCGCGGTAGCCGCCCTGCAGGATCCAGATGCCGAGCAGGCCGAAGCCCAGCGTCGGGCCGACCAGGTACGCCAGCGGCAGGAACAGTAGCCACTGGAGCCCGATGGAGACGCGCATCACGCGTGCGGTGTCACCCGCACCCAGCAATGCGTTCATCAGCACCATGCCGATCGCTTCCACCGCCATCAGCAGGCCGACCAATTGCATCGGCAGGCGCGCGAGCGCCAGCGTCGAAGGATCATGCAGGAACACGCCCAGCACCTGGTCGGGGATCATCCACATCGGTGTGCCCAGCAGCATCAGCCCGACGATGGCGACGCGAGTGACATCCCAGCCCCAGCGCTCGGCATCCTCAGGCTCACCCCGCCCCAGCGCTTGCCCGACCAGCGTGGCGGCCGCTAACCCCAGTCCCATACCCGGGAGCAGGGCGACCAGCATCACGTTGATCAGTACGTTCGCCGCGGCCAGCTCGGAGGTGCCGACCTTGCCCACGATCCAGTACAGGGTCAGGAAGCCGGCGGAGAAGAACAGGTTCTGCAGCGATGCCGGCAGGCTGAGGCGGATCATGCGCATCACCTCACCGCGTCCGGGCAGGCCGTGCAGGAAGCCCATCGCGCGCGCGTGCTTGAAGCCCAGTCCGAAGTAGATGGCGGTGCCCACCATCACCGCGATCGAGGTCGCCATGCCCGCACCCGCCGCACCCATCGCGGGTGCACCGAGGTTGCCGAAGATCAGCACCCAGTTCAGGAAGATGTTCACGCTGTGCATGGCCACCAGCGTGCCCATGTACAGGCGCGACAGGTCGATCGCGTTCCAGAAGCCGCGGAACGCGAAGTTCATGCCCACGAACATGATCGCCAGCACGCGCACCTGCAGGTAGGGCACGCCGTGGCGAGCGACCTCCGGGTCGGCGTTCAGGTAGGGGTAGACCGCAGGCACCGCGAAGTAGAGCAGGGCGGACAGTACCGGCGCGACCAGCAGCACGATCAGCAGGCCTTCGTTCAGCGGGATCGCGACCTCACTGGTGCGACCCTCACCCTTGCGGCGCGACGCCGTCGCCTGCACGCCGACGGAGATCCCCAGCAGCAGGGCCATGGCGAAGAAGTTGGCGAAGCCGCCGATGCCGACCGCCGCCAGCGCAGCATCACCCAGCGTGCCCACCATCGCGGTGTCCACCAGGTTCAGCACGTTCTGGCTGACCATGCCGCCGATGATCGGCAGCGCCAGGGTCAGGATGCGGCGCAGGCGCTCCGGTTCGACGATCAGAGTCATTCAGTCGTCGCTGTCACAGCGCCAGGTACTCCTCGAGCACGGCCAGCATCTCGCGCCAACCGGTGCGGTGTTCCTCTACCGCATCCTCAGCGAGGCCACGGTGGGTCAGGGTGAGGCGGGTGCGCTTGGGGTCACCCGCATCCGCGAGCTGGATCTCCAGCTGCGATTCCGCGCCGCCGTCTTCGCTCCAGGTCATCGCCAGGCCCGTGTACTCGTCCACGGTGAGGTAGACACCGGAGATGACCAGCGGTTCACGCTCGCTCGGCAGGGTCAGCCGGTAGCCGCCGCCGACGTGCACGGTCGCATCCACCTGCGCGTGACCGGAGATCCACTGCCCGAGGTAGCGCGGTTCGGTCCAGGCGCGCCAGACGCGGTCCGCGCTCGCCGGCAGGGTCACCGTCAGTTCGACCTCGCTCACGCTGCCCCCTTGGTGTGACCACAGTTCCAGCATTGCTCCAACGGCGCCTCCACGGTCTCCGCGCAATCGGGGCAGGTCCAGTCCTCACCGACGGGAGCGAAGCGCTCGCGCTGGATCAGGCGCGTCGCCTCCGCCTCGTCGGCATCGGCCACCCAGAGTTCAGGCCAGCACTGGTCGAAAGGCAGGCCACCCATGGCGCCCGCCAGGTGCTGGTTCCTGATCTGGGAGTCGATCCCAGCAGCCTTCAGGACCCCCTGGACCCGGCCCACCTGGATGATGTCGGTCGCGGTGTAGATGCGTCGCATCCGCGGATTCTAGCCATACCGGACCTCCAGGGGGTGGTGGGCGTCTCCGGGGCCGGAATACAATGCGCACCCAGAAGACAACGACGGGGCGCCGGATCCTAGCGATCCACCCACCCGACACCGCTCGGGCGCGCCCATCCCAGCCAGAGGTCCAGTCCAATGAGAGTCATCGAGCTGCTCGAGTCGATCCGTTCCGTGGGCGGTGGTGTCCGCACCAAGGGCCTGTCCGACGCGACCATCGCCCGCTTCGCCGAGCACGACCCGCTGTTGGTCGAGGCTGTCGAGGCCGCGCATGCCGCCATCGAGATGCTGCGCGAGGAGTTCCCTGACCTCATCGCTCTCCCCGAGTTGGCGCAAGCGGCCGCGATCCAGGCCGGCTTCGTGAACTTCTACTCCGATGACACGGTGAACCCCTACGTCGCACTCGCTGCGCGCGGTCCCTGGCTGGTCACCACCAAGGGTGCAGTCCTCCACGACTCCGGCGGTTACGGCATGCTCGGCTTCGGCCATGCACCGGCCGCGGTGCTGGATGCCATGGATGGCGATCAGGTGATGGCGAACGTCATGACCGCGAACTTCAGCCAACTGCGCATGGTCGAGTCGCTGCGTGCCGAGCTCGGCCGCAACCGAGATGGCGGTTGCCCCTTCCACCGCTTCCTGGCGCTGAACTCGGGCTCCGAGTCGGTGACCATCGCCGCCCGCATCGCGGATGTGAACGCCAAGCTGATGACGGATCCGGGTGGGCGCTACGCCGGTCGTACGCTGAAGAAGGTCTCGCTGGCCTCCGGCTTCCATGGTCGCACCGACCGGCCCGCGCAGTTCTCCGACTCCTCGCGTCGCGCTTACAGGAACCACCTCGCCAGCTACCGCAACCGCGATGACCTGATCACGGTGAAGCCGAACGACCTCGACGGTCTGCGCGCCGCTTTCGAGCAGGCCGATGCCGACAAGGTGTTCATCGAGGCGATGTTCATGGAACCCGTGATGGGCGAGGGCAACCCCGGCATGGCGATCACGCCTGCCTTCTACAGCCTCGCGCGCGAGCTCACCGAATCGCACGGCACCCTGCTGCTGATCGATTCCATCCAGGCGGGCCTGCGCGCCACCGGCAACCTGTCCATCGTCGATTACCCAGGCTTCGAGGCGCTCCCGGCGCCCGACATGGAGACCTACTCCAAGGCCCTCAACGCCGGGCAGTTCCCGCTCTCCATCCTCGCGATGAACGAACGCGCCGCAGGTCTCCACCGCAAGGGCATCTACGGCAACACCATGACCGCCAACCCGCGCGCCATGGACGTCGGCGTCTCGGTCCTCGAGATGGTCACCGACGAGGTCCGCCAGAACATCGTCGACCGCGGCCATGAGTTCCTCACCAAGCTCAACGCCCTCAAGGGCGAGCTCGGCGGCGCCATCACCAAGGTCCAGGGCACCGGGCTGCTGTTCTCCTGCGAGCTCGACCCCGCCTATAAGGCCTACGGCACGGACAGCGCCGAGGAGTACATGCGCCTCAACGGCATCGGTGTGATCCACGGCGGCGAGAACTCCCTGCGCTTCACGCCGCACTTCCGCGTCACCAGCGCGGAGGTGGACATGGTGATCGAGCAGTTGAAGGATGCGCTGGTCAAAGGACCCAAGCGCGCCGCAGCCTGAGCGGCCGGCCTCATCGCTCCAATGACTGCGTTGCAGGCGCCTCCTCGCATGCTCACCTACTACTTGTAGGCTCCGCTGCTCGGGCGCACCCGCGCCTTGTCCTGAAGCGATGCTGCTCGGCTGCTGCGTATCCAGCAGTTCGCGCCTAGCCCTGAGGTGTTCATCCTCGGCCGCAGCGGCACACCGCATTCACCCGTTCCGGTGATGTCCGGTGACGCCGAGCGCGGCTGCCTTGCCGGTGCCCGTCGCTGGGGTCTAGAGTCCGGACCTCGTGCTCAACAGGGAACCTCGGCGCGCTGGGGTACTCCTAATCCCGAACAGAAATCCCTAGGAGTGGACATGCGTAACGCATCCTCCCCCCGGCGCGGGCTCAGCTCGCTCAACCGTTGGTCCGGTTTCCTCGTGGGTCTGCTGATCGCCATGCCGCTGTCGGCGACTGTGGCGGTGCGCCCGGGCGCCGGCATCGGCATCCGCGACGTCACGCCCGACCTCACCGCTTATACGCACGCGCGCATCGTCACCGCGCCCGGCCGGGTGATCGAGTCCGGCACCGTGGTGGTCGAGGGCGGGGTGATCCGCTCGGTCCGCAGCGGGAGCAGCGTGCCCGCCGGCGCGCGCGAGGTGGACCTGAGCGGACGCACGCTCTACCCGGGCTTCATCGAACTGGTCGCACATCTGGGGCTGCCGGAGGACGGTGAGGCGACCGGCCCCCGGCATCCCTACAGCTCGGTGCGCGCGGAGCGCGATCCCGCAGCTGACTACAGTCCCGATCCCGAAGCGAATGCGGAGCTGCGCGGCCTCGGTTTCTCCGCCGCCCTGGTGACCTACGGTGACCGCATCTTCCGCGGCGGCGGCGCGGTGGTCGCGCTGGGTGATGGCGAGGCGGGTGACATGATCATCGCCGACGATGTCGGTCAGCATGTGACCTTGGCGCCGAACGATTTCCAGTTCGGTCAGGAGGAGCCTACCGAGTACCCGACCTCGCTGATGGGCGCCATCGCGCTGATCCGCCAGACCTTCCTCGATGCGGGTTGGTACCAGCGCGCGAACGCGTACTCCGATCGTAACCACGGCGCTGATCGCCCGCAGTACAACCCTGCGCTGGCTGCGCTCGCTGGTGCAGCTTCCGGTGCTGACCGCGTGTTCATGACCGCGGTGGACGAGCTGGACGTGCGCCGCGCGCTGGCGCTACGCTCCGAGTTCAGTCTGTCCATGGTCGTGGTCGGCAACGGCTACGAGTACCGCTCGCCGGATGCGCTGCGGCGCGAGACCGTGATCCTGCCGCTGGGCTTCCCGGAAGCACCGGCCGTGGAGGATCCGGACGGCGTGCTGGACGTCTCCCTGGAGGCGTTGTCGCACTGGGAGCTGGCGCCGACCAACCCCGCCGTGATGGCTGAGGTCGGTGCCGCGTTCGCGATCAGCTCGAGTGCGGGTGCCGACAACTTCTGGGGTGACCTGCGTTCCGCGATCGCGGCGGGTCTCACGCCCGATCAGGCCCTGGCTGCGCTGACCACCGCGCCGGCGACGCTGGCGGGGGTGTCCGACCGCCTCGGCACCATCGCCGAGGGCAAGCTCGCACACTTCATCATCGCGGACGGTGACCTGTTCACCGATGGCAGCGTGCAGGCCGTGGTGGTGGACGGTGTCGATTACCGCAACGACGCCTGGCCTGCCGATGAGCCGCTGGGTACCTGGGCCGTCAGCTATCAGCAGGGCAGCGGACCCGCGACCTTCATGGTCACCGGTGGTCCGGGCCGCTACGAACTGGACGCCGGCGGTGACGCCGCGATCCGTACCAGCGGCAGCGTGGTGAGCATGTTCGCGGAAGCCGCACGCTTCGGCGGCGGCGAGGGGCGAGCGCGCCTCTCCGCCGTGCTCGAAGGCGATCAGATGACCGGGACCGCGGCGCTGCCGGATGGCACGGCGTTCACCTTCCTCGCCAGCAGGACCGCACCCGCGGTGGCGGCCGAGGCGGATGCTGAGGAGACGGCGGTCGCTTCCGAGCTTCACCGTTTCTCCGGCTACCCGGCGGGCGCCTACACCCAGGCTGCCCTGCCGGAGCAGCCCGCGGTGCTGCTCATCCAGAACGCGACCGTGTGGACCAGCGCCGATGCAGGGATCCTCGACGATACCGACATCCTGGTGCGCGCGGGCCGCATCGCCGAGATCGGTCGCGACCTCGCGGTACCGCGTGGTGCCATGGTCATCGATGCCGCGGGGCGCCACGTCACCCCCGGACTGATCGATGCTCACAGCCACACCGCGATGAGCGGCGGCACCAACGAGGCTACGGACTCGGTCACCGTCGAGGTGCGCGTACGCGACATCATCGATCCGACCGACATCTCCATCTACCGGCAGATCGCCGGTGGGACGATGGCAGCGAACGTGATGCACGGGTCGGCGAACGCGATGGGTGGTCAGGTGCAGACCATCAAGTTGCGCTGGGGTGGCGCGGCCTCGGACATGATCCAGGCGGATGCGCAGCAGGGCGTCAAGTTCGCACTGGGCGAGAACGTCAAGCAGTCGAACTGGGGTGATACCTACACCAGCCGTTACCCGCAGACCCGCATGGGTGTGCCCGAGATCATGGCGGATACCTTCGAGGCCGCGCGCGAGTACCGCGACGCGCTGGCGCGTCGCGACGGTCCGCCGGTGCGGCGTGATCTGCGACTGGAGGCTGCGCTGGAGATCCTCGATGGCGAGCGCCAGGTGCACATCCACTCCTACCGTCAGGACGAGATCCTGCGTTTCGCAAGGCTGGCCGAGCAGTACCACTTGAACGTGGCCGCGTTCCAGCACGTGCTGGAGGGCTACAAGGTGGCGACCGAGATCGCTGCGCTGGGTGCCGGCGCCTCGACCTTCTCGGACTGGTGGGCCTACAAATACGAGGTGGTGGATGCGATCCCGTACAACGGCGCGCTGATGTACGAGCAGGGTGTCCTGGTCACCTTCAACTCCGATGACGATGAGCTCGCGCGGCGCTTGAACACCGAGGCGGCCAAGGCGGTGCGCTACGGTGGCGTGCCGCGCGCGGATGCGCTGGATTTCGTGACCATCAACGCTGCGATCCAGCTGGGCATCGATCACCGCACCGGCTCGATCGAAGTTGGCAAGGACGCGGACCTGGTGATCTGGTCGGGCGATCCGCTGTCTACCTACAGCATCGCCGAGCAGACCTGGATCGATGGTCGTCGCTACTTCGACCTCGAGCACGATCGCGCCATGCGCGCGCAGATCGCCGCCGAGCGTGCACGCCTGATCGCGATGGCCTTACCCGAGCGCCTGGCCGAACTCTCGGTCGAGGTGCCGGGTGCCGACGACGCCGAGGAGGTGCCGCTGTACGCATGCGGTGACTACCAGCGCGGGCTCTACGGGGATGGCCGCAGTACCCATGATTGCGCCGAGGAGGTGCTGCGATGATCGCTAGGAACTCGATGCTGTTCGCAGCGCTGCTCGCCCTGGGCGCCACGGCCTCCGATCAGGTCCCGGGCGCTGCTCAGGACCATCCCATCGTGCTCACTGGCGGCACCGTGCATACGGTCAGCCACGGTAGCTGGCCGGGTGAGGTGCTGTTCGACGGCGGCCGCATCGTCGCGGTCGCCGCGCAGGTGGATCGCCCCGAGGGCGTGGAGGTGATCGACATCAGCGGTCGCCACGTCTACCCGGGCTTCATCTCCGCCGACACCGTGATGGGGCTGGTCGAGATCAGCGCGGTGCGCGCGACCGTGGACACCGCAGAGGTCGGCGCGATCACCCCGGAGGTGCAGGCCGAAGTCGCGGTGAACCCCGATTCCGAGATCATCCCGGTGACCCGCGAGACCGGCGTCCTCACCGTGCTCAGCGCGCCGCGTGGTGGCCTGCTCGCTGGCAGCTCCGCGGTCCTGTCATTGGATGGCTGGACCTGGGAGGACATGGTGGTCAGGGCGCCCGCGGGGATGCATGTGAACTGGCCGCGCATGTCGCAGGCCGGCGGTTTCGGTGCGCCGACGCCGGAGAGCTTGGCCGAGAGCTCATCCGCGGCGATCGGTCAGCTGCGGGACGCCTTCGATGATGCGCGTGCCTACATCGCTGGCCGCGCCGCAGGTACCGAGACGCGTACGGATCAGCGTTGGGAGGCCATGCGTCCGGTGATCGCCGGCGAGGTACCGCTGTTCGTGCATGCGGATTCGCAGGCGCAGATCCGTGCCGCGGTCGCATTCGCACGCGAGCAGGGTGTGCGCATGGTGCTGGTCGGCGGGGCCGATGCCTGGCGCGTCGCCGGCCTGCTCGCTGAGGCGGGCATTGCGGTGATCACCCGGGTCTACGAGGTTCCGATGCGCCGCTGGGAGGCCTACGACACCACCTTCACCAACCCTGCCGCCTTGGCCGAAGCCGGGGTGACCTTCGCCTTCGGCTCGGGTCCCAGCGGCTTCTCGACGCCGATGCAGCGCGGGCTGCCGTTCGAGGCCGCCAAGGCCGTGGGCTACGGTCTGGACCGCGATCGGGCGGTGCGCGCGCTGACCCTGGACGCCGCGACCATCCTCGGCGTGGCGGACAGGCTGGGTTCGCTGGATGCGGGCAAGGACGCGACGCTGTTCGTCGTCGAGGGGGATCCGCTGGAGATCATCTCGGACGTGCAGATGGCCTGGATCGGCGGTCGCGCGGTGGACCTCACCAGCCGCCATACGCAGCTGTATGAGAAGTACCAGCAGCGTTACCAGCAGGACCAGGAGTGACCTCACACGCAGTTGACGCCTACGACCTCAGCGCTACGCTGTCCCAGCGCTGAGCCGCGGTCCATCGATGCGGATCTGGTGCGATGCGGATGCCTGTCCGCGGCCGGTCAAGGAGATCCTCTACCGTGCGGCGGAACGGACCAGCACCCAGCTGACGCTGGTTGCTAACCAGCCGCTGAGCATCCCGCGCTCACGTTGGGTCTCCATGGTGCAGGTCCCGTCCGGTTTCGATGTCGCAGATCACCACATCATCGAACAGGTGACGCCTGACGATCTGGTGATCACCGCCGACATCCCGCTGGCGGCGGCGGTTATCGACAAGGGTGCGACCGCGATCGATCCGCGCGGTGAGCTGTACACCGACGCCAACATCAGGGAGCGCTTGTCAGTGCGCGACTTCATGGCCGACCTGCGTGGTGCGGGCGTCCAGACCGGCGGCCCCAAGGGCTACGGCGACCGCGAGAAGCAGAGCTTCGCGAATTCCCTCGATCGTTGGCTCGCCCAACGATCGTCTTGAGATCCATCGCTGGCTCGCCCAGCGATCGACCTGAGCAGTCGAACCGCAGCAGCGCTCAGTCGCGCTGCTGCGTCGCCACCCAGTCGCGCACCCGCTGCTCCAGCACGCTCATCGGCATCGCACCCTCCAGCAGCACCACATCGTGGAACGCGCGGATGTCGAAGGCCTCGCCCAATGACTCCTCAGCCGAAGCGCGCAGGTCCAGGATGCGCAACATCCCGAGCTTGTATCCCAGGGCTTGCCCGGGCCAGGTCATGTAGCGCTCGATCTCCGGCTCCACCTCGGACATATGCGATCCCGTAGTCGCCGCCATGTACTCGATGGCCTGCTCGCGCGACCAACGATGGAAGTGCAGGCCGGTGTCCACCACCAGGCGCACCGCGCGGAGCAGCTCGTCCTGCAGGCGCCCGAGGTCGCCCGCGGGGTCCTCCGCGTACATCCCCATTTCCCAGGCCAGGCGCTCGGAGTACAGGGCCCAGCCCTCGATGTAGGCGTTGAAGGGTGCGTTGCGACGCAGGAAGGGCAGGTCCTCGCGCGCCAGGTTCAGGGCGATCTGGAAGTGATGCCCGGGCACCGCCTCGTGGTAGCTCAGCGTCGGCAGCGCGAAGCGCGGCCAGGCGCCCATATCGCGCAGGTTGATCCAATAGATGCCGGGGCGTGAGCCGTCCAGCGACGGACTGGTGTAGTAGCCCCCGGGTGCGCCGTCCTGGGTGTTCACCGGCACCCGCCGGACCTCGACAGCTTGCTGAGGGAGGGTCGCGAAGTACTCTGGCGCACGCGCCATCACGGCTTCGACCTGAGCGTTGAGGTCGGCCAGCAACTGCGCACGACCCGCCTCGTCGTCCGCGTAGAGGAAGCGTGGTTCCGCGCCCAATGCCACCATCCGTTCGCCGACGGTGCCGCCGACGTAGCCCAGCCGGATCAGCAGTGCATCCATCTCTGAGCTGATGCGCGCGACCTCCGCCAAGCCGACATCGTGGATCTCTGCCGGGCTCATTTCGGTATCGCCGAGGTTGTGGACCAGGTCCGCGTACAGCGCCTCGCCACCGGGTTGCGCCCAGATGCCGTCGCCCGCAGGCGCGGCATCGCCCATGCCGCGCAAGGCGGCAGCCAGCGCGCGGTAGCCCGGGTAGATCACTTCGGCCACGCGCTCCTCAGCTTCCGAGCGGAACCGGATGCGCTCGCCGTCGCTCATGTCGACGATGCCGCGCATGGCATCGCGGAGGTGGGTGACCAGGGTGTGAGCCGCAGGTGCTGGCGCGGTGAAACCATCCAGGTAAGCCAAGGTGCCCTCACGCAGCGAGGGCGGGAGCCGCACGCCGAGCTCTGAATCCGTGAGCAGCTTGGCCCGGATCCCGGTCAACATCGGGCCGAAGGCGTCGAGGCGGGCGATGTAGTCGCGCACGTCATCCACCGACTCCAGACGCTGCTGTGAGGTCATCATGTTCGGCACATCGATGATCGGCCCGGAGAGCTGGTTGACCACATAAGGGACCTGACCGAAGTAGTCGTCGACGTAGCCGTAGTCCGCAGCGGTGGAGCCAGCGTAGTAACGCAGGATCGTGGTCACGATGCGGGCGTCCAGCAGCTCCTCGCCGCTTAGTTGATCGGCGGGTGCCGCAGCGATCCGATCCGCGTGCCGCCGCAGCATCTCGCGCAGGGCGGTGAAGCCCGCGGGGCTGTAGTCCGGGAGGCGATCGGCGTAGCTGCCGCCAGCGAGCTCGGGCGGGAGGTCCAGGGCGCTGGCCAGCTTGGGCTGGGTGCGCAGGAAGTCGGTGGTCGCCTGATCGATGAGGGTCTCCAGGGGGATAGGCGCATCGACCGCCTGGGTAGCTGCGGTCGGCGGTGGCGGTTCCGAGCAGGCAGCCAGCAGGAAGGCCAGGGCGAGGCTCAGGCGGTACATGGGATCCCCCGGGGCAACGGTTGGAGGCGGGGAGCCTACCGCATCGGGACGCGCTTGGCCTCGCCTCCCGGACGCGGCATCCTCCGCGCTCGGACCGCGCTCGGACCGCGCTCGGACAACCAGGGAGCAGCCCATGCATCGGACCATCGGTTTCTCAGGCAGCCTGCGTGTGGGCTCCTACAACTCGGCCCTGCTGCGCGCGGCCGCCGAGCTCAGCCCGGCGGAGCACCCGGTCGAGATCGCCAGCATCCGGGAGATACCCCTGTACGACGGTGACCTCGAGACCGCGGGTATGCCGGCATCGGTACTGGCCTTGCAGGAGCGCATCGCGGACGCGGACGGGTTGCTGTTCGTGACCCCGGAGTACAACCACGGCGTCCCCGGCGTACTCAAGAACGCGATCGATTGGCTGTCGCGCGGTCCGCGCTCGATCCAGAAGACCAGCCCCGGCAAGCCGGTGGCGCTGATGGGCGCATCCACCGGGCCGCGCGGGACCGCGTTGGCGCAGCAGGCTTGGTTCGCGTCCCTGCGGAACCTCAGCCTGTCGACCTACGGCGAGCGCCCGATGTTCGTCGGGAACGCCGGGGAGGTGTTCGTGGACGGCGAGCTCGCGGATCCGGCGACGCGGGAACGACTCGAGCGGTTCATGACGGGCTTCGCGAGCTTCGTCGAGCGGCTGCGTGCATGAGCCGACGCCGCTGCGCTTTCCTCACCATGGATGATCTGACCGGGTTCTATACCTACGAGCAGGCGACCTTCCCGTACTTCGATGCACTCGGCTGGCAGGTGGACGAGGTGTCATGGCGCGCCAGCACCGATTGGTCGGTCTACGATCTGGTGGTGATCCGCACACCCTGGGACTACCAGGCAGATGCTGATGCGTTCCTTGGCGTGCTGGCGCAGATCGACGCCGCGACCTTGCTGGAGAACAGCCTGGCGCTGTGCCGCTGGAACCTGGCGAAGACCTACCTGGAGGCCTTGCGTGAGGACGGCATCCCGATCGTGCGCACGCGCTGGAGCGATCCGGGCGCGCCCCTGCCCGAATCGGTGTTCGATGAGTTGGGTTGCGACGAGATCGTGATCAAGCCGGTGGTCAGCGCGAACGCGAACTCCACCTACCGCATCAGTCGCGCTGCGTTCCACGACCACGCCGAGGGGCTATCCATGGATTTCGCCGAGCGCGCGTACATGGTGCAGCCCTTCCTGCGCGAGATCGTCGAGCAGGGCGAGCACTCGCTGTTCTACTTCGATGGCCGCTACAGCCACGCGGTGCTGAAGGTGCCGCAGGCTGACGATTTCCGGGTCCAGGAGGAGCACGGCGGCGCGATCAGTGCGGCCGTCCCGGGACCTGCGCTACGCGATGCCGGTGATGCGGTACTCGCTGCCCTGGATGAGACGCCGCTGTACGCGCGGGTGGATCTGGTAGTGGTAGGCGGCGGGCCGCAACTCATGGAAGTGGAGCTGATCGAGCCGTCCCTGTACTTCCCCTACGACGATGATGCGCCGGAGCGCTTCGCCGAGGCCTGCGTGCAGCGCTGGGAACAGCGGACGGGCGATAGACGCTAGACGCAGGGGCGACACCGGCGTCGTGCATCCCGCTCCCAGCGTCGCGCCACTGGGCTAAACTCCCGCACCAGCACTACGGCTGCCGTTGGAGACCCGCACATGGCTAACGCAGGCATCGGTTGGATCGACCTGACGGTCGATGGTGCAGGGAGCCTCAAGGATTTCTACGCCACGGTCACCGGCCTGGAGGCGGAAGCGGTCTCCATGGGCGACTACGACGACTACGTGTTGCGCGTACCCGGTGGCGATCCCGCCGCCGGCATCTGTAACCGGCGCGGTGGCAACGCAGATATCCCATCGGGCTGGATGATCTACTTCAACGTGCCCGACGTCGACGCTGCGGTGCTGGCTGCGACGGAGGCCGGTGGCGAGCTGCTGAAGGGCCCGACGGGTGGCGAATCCTACGGTCGCATGGCCTTCATCAAGGATCCTGCGGGCAACCACTTCGCGCTGTTCCAGGCCGGTGGTTGACGCTGCTGCGGGCGGGTGTGGGAGAGGCATAGGGTTCTGGGAGCTTTCCGATCGCTAAGCGGCACGGCGTACGGAACCGTGACTGGCCTTCCGCCAGAATGGAGCGTGACCAACTGAGTCGGAGCGTCGCGCCATGATCAGCAGAATCCTAACCATCCTCGCCGCTGCCCTGGCCGTGACGGCATGCCAGACCCTCGATCCCTATAGCGGTGAGGAGCGCACCAGTCGCGCCACCATCGGCGCCGGGATCGGAGCGGTCATCGGGGCCGTGGCCGGGGCCGCGACCGGCGATGACGCGCGTGAACGACGCCAGCGTGCCCTGATCGGCGCCGGCATCGGTGCGCTGAGCGGCGCCGCAGTCGGCAATTACATGGACAACAAGGCCGAGCGCCTGCGCCAGGAACTCGCCGGCACCGGTGTCAGCGTGACCCGGGACGGCGACAACATCATCCTGAACATGCCGGGCAACATCACCTTCCAGACCGATAGCGCAGCGTTGCAGCCGCAGTTCTTCGGCGTGCTCGACTCGGTCGGCACCGTGTTGCATGAGTTCGACCAGACCATCATCGAAGTCGCCGGTCACACCGACAGCACGGGCGCGCGGTCGTACAATCAGACGCTGTCCGAGCAACGTGCGAGTACTGTGGCGACCTACCTGCACAACCGCAGCATCAGTGCCGACCGGTTCCTGACCATCGGTTACGGACAGGATCGGCCGATCGCCGACAACGGCACTGTGGACGGCCGTCAGGCTAACCGACATGTGGAGATCACCCTGATACCGATCACGCAGGGGTGAGTGGGTATCCGACTGGAAGCCCCGCAGGAGCCTTCGACGCCCCTGAGCGATCCCCTCGCGCACGGACCGGACGTTCGCCGCCTCAGTCGCCGCAGCCGTAGGGCTCGCCCTCACCGTCCTCGAGGTAGCCGCGCAGGCTGTCGCCCAGGTAGTGCAGCCAGCCCTCCTGCGTCATCCCGTAGCTCTCCCGCTCCGGCGTCATCCCCAGGTGCGTCAGCGAGAGTCGGGTCTCCATCCCGTCCTCAGGCCGCAGGTTGAACAGCAGCTCGGTGCCGCGCCAGCCATCCTCGCCGAGGGCCGAGTCGCCTCCATGGACGCTGGCCACGCAACGCCAGTGAACGCGATCGAAGGGCGCATGCTCGACGATCAGCATGCCGAACTCGATGCCGACGCCCGGGAAGCGCAGGGTGCAGGCGTCGCCTGCTGCTACGCCGACCTCAGCATCCGTGGTCCACCAGCAGGTGATCCCCTTGCGGGTAGTCAGCGCCAGGTAGACCGACTGGATCGGTGCAGCGAAGGTGAAGTCGAGGTGGAGGTCGTCGCTCATGCGCTCATTCTACGCGGCGCCAACCTCCACGGACTCGCGACGCGGGATTCGTGACTCGGGAGGTGGCTGGTCGAACCTCGACGGTCCTCTCGCGGGTCGCGCATCCCGAGTCCGCTGCCAGCGCCGGGACACCCGGCATACGACCGCGGGTTGACAGCCCGCACCACAGCTGTATCCTCACTCCCAGCGCCGATTTGAAGTACAGCTTGCGGGCGCTTTACAAATGCAGCTAAAGCGGCCCCCACGGACCCGCTCTAGCGCATCGCTGAGCGGGTCTTCGCGTTTAAGGGACCCGCGTTCGCGCAAGCGGAGTGGGCCCTCTCGTATCCGGGGTCCGCGCTGACGGTGCTACGGATACGGCCGCCGCATTTAGGACAACTTGCGGGGCGGCTTCGAAATACCGCTAAAGCGTCGACATCATGAACAACCTCGCAGCCTCCTTCTCGCGGTGCACCCTGACCGGGTCGCCGTCCATCTCCTTCGAGTTCTTCCCGCCGCGCACGCCAGAGATGGAATGTGCGTTGTGGGGAGCGGTGGAGCGCCTGGCACCGCTCTCTCCTGACTTCGTATCGGTCACCTACGGCGCAGGCGGCAGCACCCGCGGCCGAACGCATCGTACGGTGGCGCGCATCCTCAGCGAGACCGACCTCACCCCCGCCGCGCACCTGACCTGCGTGGGGGCCAGCCGCGCCGAGGTGGATGCGGTAGCGCGTCGGTACTGGGCGCTCGGTGTACGCCACGTGGTCGCGCTGCGCGGCGATCCCTTGCCGGCCAGCGGTGGCGGTAGCGCGCGCTTCGAGCCACACCCGGAGGGTTACACCTGCGCTGCGGAGCTGGTCGCGGGAATCAGGCGGATCGGCGACTTCGAGATCACCGTCGCTGCACATCCCGAGGTGCACCCCGATGCCAGTTCGCCGATCGCGGACCTGGAGAACCTTAAGAGGAAACTCGACGCTGGTGCCAGCCGCGCGATCACCCAGTACTTCTTCGACCTCGACACCTTCCTGCGCTTCCGCGACCTCGCGGCCGCGGCAGGGATCACGGCGCCGATCGTGCCGGGCATCCTGCCGGTGACCAACTTCGCGACCCTGACCCGCTTCAGCGCGCTCTGCGGCGCCAGCGTCCCGCCCTGGCTGGCGACGCTGTTCGATGGACTCGATGACGAGCCGGAGACCCGGCAACTGGTCGCCGCGACCGTGGCGGCCGAGCTCTGCCACGCGCTGCACCTGGAGGGCGTGGAGGCGTTCCACTTCTACACCCTGAACCGGGCGGCGCTGACGCGCGCCATCTGCCGCATGCTCGGGGTGGTCCCGGCGCCGGGTTCGCCTGCCACCGCCGCGGCGCAAGCCGTCCCAGCGACGGCCTGATCCCGCGATGAGCGAACTCAGCAGGGCGCTGGCCGAGCGCATCCTGATCCTGGACGGCGCCATGGGCACCCAGCTCCAGGCGCTGCGCCTGGACGAGGCCGGGTTCCGCGGTGCGCGCTTCGCCGATCATCCACAGCCGCTGCAGGGCGACAACGACCTGCTCTGCCTGACCCAGCCCGACGCCATCCGCGACATCCATGCGCGCTACGTGGCGGCGGGTGCGGACGTCATCGAGACCAACAGCTTCAACGCCACCGCGATCAGCCAGTCCGACTACGGGCTCGGTGACCTGGCCTACGAGATCAACCGCGCCGCCGCCAGCCTGGCGCGCGCGGCGGCGGACGCGGCGGACCGGCGCGTGTGGGTGGCCGGCGCCATCGGGCCGACCAACCGCACCGCATCCATGTCCCCCGACGTGGAGGACCCCGGCCGCCGTGATGCGCGCTTCGAGGACTTCCGCCGGGCCTACCACGACGCGGCGCGCGGGCTGCTGGACGGCGGCGCCGACCTGCTGCTGGTGGAGACGGTGTTCGACACCCTGAACTGCAAGGCCGCGCTGTACGCGATCAGCGAGCTGTTCGAAGCGCGCGGGGAAGCGGTGCCGGTCTGGATCTCTGCGACCATCATCGATGCCTCGGGGCGCACGCTCTCCGGGCAGACCGTGGAGGCGTTCTGGAACAGCGTGCGCCATGCGGCACCACAGGTGGTGGGCCTGAACTGCGCGCTGGGTGCGGAACAACTGCGCCCCTTCGTGGCCGAACTGGCGCGCGTGGCGGAGGTGCCCGTCATCGCCTATCCGAACGCGGGGCTCCCCGATGCCTTCGGCCACTACCACCAGAGCCCGGCGGACATGGCCGACCAGCTCGGCGCCTGGGCCAAGCAGGGGATGCTGAACGTGGTCGGGGGGTGCTGCGGCACCACCCCCGAGCACGTGGCCGCGATCGCGGCGGCCGTGCAGGGGCGCGCGCCGCGGCGCATCCCGCAGCGCGAGCGCCGCTGCCGGCTGAGCGGCCTGGAGGCGGTCCGCATCGGCCGCGCCGAGGGCGCCGGTGCCGGCTCGGCGTTCGTGAACGTGGGTGAGCGCACCAACGTCGCCGGCTCAGCCAGGTTCAAGCGCCTGATCGTCGAGGGCGATTTCGCCGAGGCGCTGGAGGTCGCGCGCGAGCAGGTCGCGAACGGTGCCCAGATCATCGACGTGAACATGGACGAGGGCCTGCTGGACGGCGTGGCCGCGATGCAGCGCTTCCTGGACCTGGTCGCCACCGAGCCGGACATCGCCCGGGTGCCGGTGATGGTCGACTCCTCGCGCTGGGAGATCCTGGAGGCGGGCCTGCGCTGCCTGCAGGGCAAGGGGGTGGTGAACTCCATCAGCCTCAAGGAGGGCGAGGGGCCGTTCCTCGCGCAGGCCCGCGCGGTGCGCCGCTACGGCGCCGCGGTGGTGGTGATGGCCTTCGACGAGCAGGGGCAGGCCGACACCGTGGAGCGGCGGGTGTCCATCTGCCGCCGCGCCTACCGCCTGCTGACCGAGCAGGTAGGCTTCCCGCCCGAGGACATCATCTTCGACGCCAACATCTTCGCGGTCGCCACCGGCCTGCCGGAGCACGACGACTACGCGCGCGCCTTCATCCAGGCGGTGCGCGAGGTGAAGGCCAGATGCCCGCACGCGCTGACCTCCGGCGGCCTCTCCAACGTCTCCTTCGCCTTCCGTGGCAACGACGCCGTACGCGAGGCCATGCACGCGGTGTTCCTCTACCACGCCATCGAGGCCGGCCTGGACATGGCGATCGTCAACGCCGGTCAACTCGCGGTCTACGACGATCTGGAGGCGGACCTGCGCGAGCGGGTCGAGGGCGTGATCCTGAACCGCCGCAGCGATGCGGCGGAGCGCCTGCTGGCGGTGGCCAAGGATGCGACCTCGCAGCGGCGCGACGACGAGGAGGACCTGGCCTGGCGCGAGCTGCCGGTGGCGCGCCGGCTGGCGCATGCGCTGATCCACGGCATCGACCGCTACGTCGACGAGGACACCGAGGCGGCGCGGCGCGAGGTCGCCCGCCCGCTGGAGGTGATCGAGGGCCCGCTGATGGCCGGCATGGAAGCGGTGGGCGAGCTGTTCGGTTCGGGCCGGATGTTCCTGCCGCAGGTGGTCAAGTCGGCGCGGGTGATGAAGAAGGCGGTGGCCTACCTGACGCCGTTCATGGAAGCGGACAAGCAGCAGCGCAGTAGTAAGGGCAAGATCCTGCTGGCGACCGTCAAGGGCGACGTGCACGACATCGGCAAGAACATCGTGGACGTGGTGCTCCAGTGCAACGGCTACGAGGTGATCAACCTGGGCGTGATGGTGCCTTCGCAGACCATCCTGGCGCGGGCCCGCGAGGAGGCGGTGGACGTCATCGGCCTGTCCGGGCTGATCACGCCCTCGCTGGATGAGATGGTGTTCGTCGCCAGCGAGATGCAGCGCGAGGGTAGCGAGCTGCCGCTGATGATCGGCGGCGCGACCACCTCGCCCACCCACACCGCGGTGCGGATCGCACCCGCCTACGCCGGCCCGACCGTGTACGTGAAGGACGCATCGCGGGCGGTGGGTACGGTGTCCCGGCTGCTGGGTGGCGATGCTGAAGGCTACGCGGCGGGCCTGCTGGTGGACCAGGAGCGGACCCGCGTCCGTCACCGCGAGCGCGGACCGCGCGAGCTGCTGCCGCTGGCCGAGGCTCGCGCGAACGCGCAGGGCACCGACTGGTCCGGGTACCGGCCGCCGGTCCCTGCCGTCGTCGGGCGGCAGGTGGAGCACTCGGTCCCCGTCCGCGAGCTGCGTGGCTTCATCGATTGGACCCCCTTCCTGCACGCCTGGGGGCTGAAGGCCAGCTACCCGAGGATCCTGGACGACGGCGAGCGGGGCGTCGAGGCGCGCAAGCTGCTGGCCGACGCGGCGGCGATGCTGGATCGCATGGGCGCGGGCGAGCTGATCGAGGTGCGCGCGGTGCACGGCCTGTTCCCGGCGCTGCGCAGCGCGGCCGACAGCGTGCGCGTGCGGGACGGCGTGCGCGAGATCCCCCTGGAGTTCCTGCGCCAGCAGGAGCCGCGGCCTGACGGGCAGCCCAACCGCAGCCTCGCCGATCTGATCGCACCCCCCGGACCCGACGGCGCGCCGCTGGATCACATCGGCGCCTTCGTGGTCACCGCCGGCATCGGTTGCGACGCGGCGGTCGCGCGCTACCAGGCCGACCTCGACGACTACGGCGCGCTGATGGTGCAGTCGCTCGCCGATCGTCTGGCCGAGGCCGCCGCCGAGTGGCTGCATCGCCGGATCCGTCGCGAACTCTGGGCCTACGCGCCCGACGAGGCGCTGGACAACGAGGCGCTGATCCGTGAGGCCTACCGCGGCATCCGGCCGGCACCCGGCTACCCGGCCTGCCCCGAGCACAGCGAGAAGGCCCGCATCTGGGAGCTGCTGGACGCCGAGGCCGCGATCGGCGTGTCGCTGACCGACCATTGGGCCATGTTCCCGGCGGCCAGCGTCTCGGGCTTCTACTTCAGCCACCCGGACGCACGCTACTTCGGGCTGGGGCGCATCGGCCGCGACCAGGTCGAGGACTACGCGGCGCGCAAGGGGCTCAGCGTGGCGGTGGCCGAACGGCTGCTGGGTCCGTCGCTGGCCTACGAGCCCGCGGCGGATCCGGTCGCGGATCCGGTCGCGGATCCCGTCGCAGCGGATCGCGGGGCGGCGTGAGCAGCGCGGCGATCTGGAACCAGCCGCTTCAGCCGCCGAGGTCCTCCAGCGGGAACGGGCAGAGGTCATCCACCACGGAGTGGAACTCGATGCTGAACCAGGCCTTGAACACCGGGAAGCTGCGATCCGCGGGCCACGCGGCCTCGTCCGTATGCCAGGCGTCGAGTTCGCGTTCGAACACGTCCAGGTAGTACACCTCCAGGTCAACCCAGGCCTGCGCATCGTCCTCGTAGAAGGGGACCAGGTAGACGGTCTGCTCGCCCGTCACCTCCGGGACCAGGCCGGAATCGTCGAGCTGTGCCGCCCAGTCGAGGTACGGCTGCTGCGGCCGCACAATCAGCGCACCGCGGTTCAGCATCCCGCCTCCGCCCGCGCTTGAGGCGTCCGTGTCCACCCGTCCGGCGAGGAACGCATCGAAGCCTTCGCGGGCCTCGCCGATGAACGCCCGCAGCGCGGACGCCGGAAGCTCGCGCACGGCGATCCCCAAGCGGGCCGCGGCGGCCGGCAGGGTAGTCCCGGCCCGTCCGCGCGGCAGGATGAGCTGGGAGGGGTACACGCCGGCGCGCGCGCGGCCCTGGTCGAGCAGGCGCCGCGCAGTGAACTCGGTGGGCTCCGGGTCGTGCGCCGGGATGAGTTCGGAGCGCAGGATGAAACAGCTCCCCGCGTCCATCAGCGCCACGCAGTTCAAGGGTTCGTCGTCCTCGACCTCGATGGGGGCCTTGTTCAGCTGGAACACGATCCAGGCCTGGTTGACCTGGAAGTCACTCGGCTTCGCCACGCGGCGTCCTCCTGTCGCTCCGGGGGGGGGTCGGACCGGCGCTAGCGTAGCAGGGCGCGGCGCCCCTGGCTGCGCACGCTGACCGTGCTCGGGCGACCTGATGGCACGGATCCAGGCATCCCCATGGGGAACACCGCAGCCGATCTGAGGGCGGGAGCGGAGCGCGACGCGGATCTCACGGCCTGGCATCCACCGCGTGGTGGTCCAGGCTGAGGACCCGCGCGAGGCGCCAACGCCCATCCTCGAAACGCCACAAGTGGATGAAGCGTGCCAGCGTGCTGGTGGCCGCGCCACGCTCATCGAAGCGATGGACCCCGGCTTGCACGGCCCCGTAGCCAGCGACAGGGTACACGCGCAGCGTGCCCGGGACGGCGGTCCGCGTGACGCCGCGCGCGCCGGGACAGGACGCGGTGAGCTGGCGCGTGTTCTCCCGCACCTGCTCACCTGACGAGAAGCCGGCCTCATCGTGATAGAACTCGACGTCGTCGGCGAAGATGGCGTTGGCCTGGGCGGCGTCGCAGGACACGAACGACGCATCGAACAGCAGGCGATCCATGCGCGCAAGCTCATCGAAGAGCGTGCCCGAGCGCAGGCCGTCGTCGTTCGCCGCGACCGTCTGGGCCGGCACCGCGCACCCACCGGAGAGCAGCGCGAGCAACGCGATCGTGATCAGGGATGGCCGACCCCGGCAGCGCCCGGGATCAAGCGGAGCCTCATTAGGACTCGACAGTCGTCGCATGGTCTTCTTCTGCCTCGGTTGCGGGTGCGGACGGATCTGGGCCAGTCAACGCCTGCGTTGAGCGGCGCGCGGTCCGCCGATCGTGATTGAGAAGCACTATATACTTGGACGCATTTCCAGACCCCCGCGTGCGGCAGCTCCGCGCGACCGCTCCAATGCATAGTGAGGTTGCAAAGTCGCTCAGCCAGCTTTCAGCTCTTCCCTGAGCACCTTGCGCAACGTTGCTTCGTCTACGGGCCGCGAGCCAACGGATTCGCGCAACGATTGGTTAATGAGGGTCTGATAGCCGATACCCTCAGCATCGGCCTTAGCGCGAAATGCCATCAGCAAATCGTTATCGAGCATGATGGTGATTCGAGTCTTGCCTCCGGCCTCGGCCTGAAGCTTCTTGAGATGCGGCACGTCCTTCGCGCGCTTGGCTTTGGAGAAGTCGTATTCTTTACGCATAGTTTTCGGCCTCCTTACGCGTGGCCTTGCGGGCCGAGATGAGGCGGACACGCTCCTCATCCCGCAATGTGTACACGACCGTCAGCAGTCGTAGTTGGTCGCTCATACCGAGCAGAATCCACCGATGCTCTCCAACGGTGGTTGGGTCCTCTAAGGCGAGGGCCTGGGGATCCAGCACAGCGCTGGTTGCCTCGTCGAAACTGACGCCGTGTTTCTTGAGGTTCGAGGCGGCTTTGTCCGTATCCCACTCGATATCCATATGCATTGAGTATGCATATCACGCGCGCATAACGCAAGTGTCGCCACGAAACCCGTTCGGACTTTGCAACCTAACGCTGACGCTCACCCGCGCGTCTTAGCGCGTCGGGTGGAGCGGCTGGTTAGGCTCCGAGATTTTACGAATTTGATTTCGACGCGGTACCCAAGCGCTTCGGCGTAACGCTGCAGTGTTGCGACCGAAGGTTTCCCCGCTCCCGATTCGAGGCGGGCGATGGCGGATTGGGTGGTCCCGACGCGCTCCGCGAGCTGTGCTTGGGTCAGGCCCGATGAAGCGCGAGCCTTGAGCACTTCGTCGAGGAAGGCGAACTCGTTCTCCAGTTCCTCATAGGCCTTTCGGACACCAGGGCGGGAGAACGCACGCGCCTTGAACTGCTTAAGGGGGCTAGCCATCTTTCACTTCCTTCAATCTGCGACGGGCGGTATCGAGCTCCTTGCGTGGGGTCTTCTGCGACTTTTTCACGAAGTGATGCAACATGACGATGCGTCGATCGATAATGGCGCAGTAGAAGACCCGGGCGATTCCTTCACGTGCATTGAGCCGGAGCTCGAACAGTCCGCCTCCCATGGCCCGCGTATGCGGCATGCCAAGGTCAGGTCCATACTCCTCCATGCGCTCTGCGTGGCGGACGAACCTAGCCAGCAGACCCGCCGGGAGATTGAGTATCCCCGACTCGACATCCGTGTCGTAGAAAGTGACCGTCCAGCTCACGAAGGGACTATAGCGGAAACGCTATATATGGCAAGCCCAATTGTTCTCGGAGCCTAACACCTGCGTTGAGCGGCCAACGCCGCCGTAAGCCCACGCGCTGAGGGCGCACAATTGTTCCAGGCGCCCGAGGCGCGTTGTCGAATAGTGTTCATCAGGCCGCTCCAACGTGTTGTTAGGTTGCATGGCCATCAACTGGCCTTCAGCTCCTCTCTGATCACCTTGCGCAGGGTGGCCTCGTCTACCGGTGATGAGCTTATCGTCTCGCGCAGCTTCTGGTTGATAAGCGTCTGGTATCCGATTCCTTCGGCCTCGGCCTTCGCGCGAAAAGCCAGGAGCAGGTCGTTGTCCAGCATGATCGTGAT
>Ga0214472_10000932_pt1 | contig 34520 bp, 44 predicted proteins | sample RVTome_6_FD_207662 | JGI IMG/M metagenome (GOLD analysis project Ga0214472, IMG submission 207662) | Soil microbial communities from uranium-contaminated site in the Upper Colorado River Basin, Wyoming, United States - RVT140D175 | ecosystem: Environmental > Terrestrial > Soil > Contaminated >...
AGGTCGGCCACCTTGTAGCCGGCATCGCGCAGGCCATCGCGTACCTTGGCGTGGTTCCCGTCGCGCCGGCCGTGGCGGCGCATGCTAAAATCCACCTCGTGAGGCCGCACAGCTACCGCGAGCGAGACGAGAACCTGCGCTACGAGGAGGCTGCCGAAAGCGGCGAGTGGCGCGGCCTCGACTGGGAGGCGCTCCCCGACTGGCACCCCGGCGGCCCGGAACGCGACCAAGGACCGAACCTACCGCCCGCGCCGTGAGGGTCACGCGGCCCGCCCGTAGAATTTGGCGATGGCCGCCCGAATCTGCGCGCGGGTGTAGCGGGGCCGGTTGGCGAACCGGGAGGTGATGATCTTTTTGGCGATGCGCTTGGTCACCAGGCCACCCCGATCGCCACGCCCCCCGCCCGCGCCGAGGGCAGGGCCCACGCCCCCACGGTGACCGGTCCAATCGCCCGCACGCTGGCGCTGACCCCCCAGTGGGCGTGATACGACAGGTCGAGCCCCCCCATGACCTGGAGGTGGACCCGCGGGGTCAGGTCGACCCGCTTCGCCTCGAGCTCCACCGTGCGTTCAGCGCGGCCCTCTGACGACTGGGATGCGTACTCGCTCCTGGCCTCGGCCGAGCTGGTGACCGTCCCCCGCTCCTCGACGCGCTCCACCGTGGTTTTGCCCGGGAGGTAGACGGTCCTGGTCACGGTCCGGACGGCCTCTCGGGTGACGCTGGTGGCGACGCTCTGGCCGTGATTTGACTCCAGGAAACTCCATGCGCGTGTCTCTCGCTCCTTCTGTTGGACGTGGACGACCTTGGGCGGGGGGACGGGCCGGGACAGCCAGCCGGCGGCGAACAGGGCCACCGCGGCCACGGCGTAGGCCAGGATGCGCTTGCGGGTCACGTGACGGCCTCCTGCTTTCGCGGGCGGAAAGCCCCCGTCCAGTAGCTCGGGCCCCGTTTCCGCTCCATCACGCGCCCCCCGTTGCGGTCGTTTTTCTTCGAGGTATTTCCCTCGATCGACCACACGTCGCCGACCGCGCGCGACCGAGTGGCGAACCCGCAGTGGCTGCGGCTCTTGCCCCCGATGAACTTGACCCGCACTAGGACGTCACCGGGCCTGATCTCGCCGAGGGGCACCACCATGCCCATCGACTGCGCCCATCGCCACAGGGCGGCCACGGCTGCGGTCACCAAGAAGCGATAGCCCGCGCGGTGAAGACAAAAGACAACGAACGCCGCGCACCAAGGGACGTCCGCCTGGGGGTCGTGCCCCGCGAATTTGATGTACTCATCGACCTGCGGTCCCCGGTTGCTCCCGCCCTGCTCGTGTACCCCGAGCTGCGTCCACGCCACGTCGATGGGGCGGCTGTGCTCGTTAATGCCGCCGGGGGCGTACTCAACCAATTGCCACCCCCACTAGGACCGCGAGCAGCAGCCCCAGCATCACCAGCGACCAGCCGATGAGCGCGACTGGGAAGCGCGAGCGCAAGGTCACTCCTTACCTCGGCCCCATTTGCTGTTTGCCAGTACCTGCGCGATTCCCTTGATCACCGTCCACGGCCCGAGTAGGCACGCTGCGAGCGTCGCGATATACACGACGCTCGTCGTGGCCGGGATCTTTGCCAGCGCCTCGAGTTGGCCCCGGGCTAGTTGGATGATCCCAAATGCGCCTGCGCTCGTGGCTATCGCGCCCGTCAACACTCGCGACCACGCTTCCAAGCGCGAAGACACAGCAGGCTGCGATGAAGAGTGCCGTCTGGAGACCCCATCGCCTGACTGCTCCGGTTCGGATGTCGATTGCTTGCTCATCCATGCTTACCTCTTTCGTTCCTCGCCGACGCCGGCCTCCCATTTACGTGACGCGCGCTCCGAAAGTCTGATCGCGCTTCAACGCTGCCCTTTGCACGCCGGGCTCCGGGCCGCCCACCTCGATGGTGAAATCGCAATGCGGACACTGAGTGACGCGCCCGTAGTTCCACGCCGGCCTAGAGCAGGCCTCGCACGGCGTGAGGATCGGGCGGTCGCAGCCGGCACACAAGGTCTCTAGGCCCGGCAGCTTCCCCACCTTCATGGACGGCTCGCGCAGCGGCGTGAAAGTGCGCTTCACCGGCTTGTGCCTGCGACCGACGAGCTGAAGGATCGTCTCCGTCACGGTCTTCGGCTTGCAGTCGCAGATTTCGTGTTTCTGGACGGCGCCGGCGCGGTCTTTGTAGTTGATGGTCTTCATTGCTTTCCTCCTAGGTTTCGAACATCCACCCGTCGGTGTTGTTGATCTTGTAGGCGCGCCACACTTTCGGAGTGGATGCGGTCTGAAAGAAAACCTGCGTCGTGTTAGACCCGTTGATCTTGTCGGTCCCGTTAGGCGCAAGACTGACGTTGGTCGGGCTTCCGTCAAAAGTGAAATCCAGCACCGTGATCGGTAGATCGTCTGGCCAAGTCGTCAGGGCCGGCAGGGTCAGCGTCGCAGCAGCAGTGAGCGCCGCCGTAAACTTGATGACAGGCGACGTCGGGACGATGGTGTGTGCAGTCTCGTCCCCTAGCTCGAAACTGCCGAGGTTCGCCGGATAGAGCCGCTGCCAGGTGCCGTAATCTGCACTCCCGGTGTCACCATCGACAAGGCAACGAAGGGCGAAGGGGTCGCCTGCAACCGGCGCAGAGGGAAACAATTCATCACCGCGTAACCAGTCTTTCCCGCTGGCGGGCGCTCCCGTCGGTGCAGCAGGCGAGGCGGCTAACATTCTCCTCCGCACGGTCCCCGGATAAGCACCGCTGCCCAGCAAAAGGCCGAGTGGGAAACCCCACATGCCTGCGTTGTACACGGAGTGGTCAGTGGGAGTGATGACCTGACCGGTGTTGGAATCTTGCTCGCCTGCGCGGCACTGGAGCAAGTTGTTCGCCATGTCGATCATCCAGAATTCAAACCGCGCGCGATCGCTGAACCCGTCGCCGCCGTTGCCCTTCGTCGTGGCACGCAGACCAAGAGTCGTGGCCTTTGTTGGCCCGTTGATGCCCGGGACGCCCCCGAGTGTGACCTCTAAACCAGCGTCAAGCGCCGTGTCGACTGTGACCTTTATAGGGTTGTCGGCGTTAGCGATGAAACGGGGATTGCTGACCTCGCTTTCCCCAATGCACGCAAATACGGCATCGCCCGATAGGTAGCCCTGCTCCGGGTGCTCGCCGACTAGGCGCCAGTTTTCGCCCGGCTCGGGAGTCGGCTCGACGGTCCCAAACGTGACGGCAGTGCCGCGGACATTGTTGTACGACCCGTCGCCGTTGTCCTTAAGCGTGATCTGAAAATCCCACCCCGGGAAGTTGGGGAAACGCACAATCGCCCCGACCTTGGATGCTCCCTCGCTTGACCAAGTGATCGGCGCCTTACTGTTGTAGTGCCCAGTCATCTTGAGGGTACCGTTACCGTCTTCGTCTACCTGCTGCCCCCATGTCCCTCCCATGATGGAGCAGGCGGGGCCCATCTTGGAGACGCCCGAGTTTTCGACGTAGAAACCTACCCAAATGCCGTTCGTGGCCTTTATTCCCACGCCGTAGCTGGTATGAGCGGCGCACGCGACAAACGTGTTGTCAGCATAGGCGTCGACCATCCAACCGTTTCCGGACGCAGACTCGACGTTGACGTTCTCAAAATAGCAGATATTCGCGTCCTGCCCCCACACCGAAACGCCAATGTGATTGCCTTCGCAACGCATGCGGCGGAAAGTGCCGGCGCTGGCGTCTGACCCGGGGACGCGAGCGTTTACGTAAAGCCCAACGCCGGGGAAACCTCCGACGTCTACGTTTTCAACGTACCCGATCGTGGAATATTTCAGACCCCAAACCTCAATCCAACGGAATAGCACCCCACCGTTGGTAAAATCCTCGGGCTCCATCGTTCCGACGTTGTCCGCGCCGTCCCAATCACCACTCCCCGTCGATCCATTGAGGGTCACTCGCTTGGTGTCGACGACTGAAATCACCCACGTGCCATTAGCGGCCGTGTTGCCTCCGACGCCGCGGACGACCCGGGTCTCTCCACCTGAGAGATTGTGAGGCTCCCAAAACGTCAGCTCGATCGGTCCGACACCGTTGCCCGTAACGCTCTGTATCCGGTGAATAAGTGGGTAGTCGTCGGGCGCGATTGGACATGTGGAACCGACGGTGCCAGTGCCAGCATCAACGACACGCATGCAATAGCCGTGTTTTTTCGCTAGGAGCGGCGTGCGAATATCGTCGACTTGTAGGCCCGTCTCGTTTCGCTGAAACTGTTCATGGAATCCGCCCGCAGTCAGCGACGGCAGATTTGCGCTGACCACGGCCAGATCGCGAAATTGCGCCAACCAAGACGTAAACGTCGTGGCGTCGCCGGTAAACTCGGGGCCGCAGACGAACGGGTCGACGACAAGGATTGTCCCGCCCGAGCGTCCGCTTTGCCCAGGAGACGCTTCACCGATGTAGCCACCGCAAAGGCGCGGTCGCCAGAGGCGCGGGACGCGCCACTTCCCGGCGGGTATGTAGATCTTCCGCCCCTTGGAGCGCTCGAATACGTTTCCAGCTGGATTGCCTATTCGCGCGTCGGCCTCAGCGGCCGCAATAGCAGCAAGAAATGTATCGCTTCCACCACCCGAGCCATTGGAGTCGGCTACGGCACCGTAGTCGCGGATGTCGATGATTTGTTGACCTTCGAAGCTCACTAGACCCGTTGCCAGTCGTCAGACCCGAGAGAGAGAAAGTCGGCTACTCCAAAATTTGCGGTGACCGTCGCGGTTCCGTTGATTGTCCCCGCAGCAGTTGCGGTGAGCGTGTGCGTTCCTGCCGTCCCGTCGCCGTCGATCATCGTCACGCGATGACCAACGGGAGCACTCGAGGGCAGCGCCATTGAATGGCCTGCCAAGTTGCCTGTCCATCTCACCCATCTGTCGGTCAGAGCGCATGCGTGATCGTCGTCGGCGACCTCGACCTTGTTGCCGAAATTGTGGTGATGATTTTGGTCGGTGATCACCACGCCAGTCCCGCTCCGCGAGGGCATGATGAACCCCGTGGCCGGCGCGGTGGACGGGAACGTGGAGCCGTTGCGGACGGCGACTCCGCCCTGCATTCCGCCGACGCCCATGTTCCCAACTTGAAGATTAGGAAACACGGTGTCGCCCGTCAGCGTAACGTTGCCGGATCCACCCGAAACCAATAACTCGATCACGTTCGTCGCTAACTTCACATACGAGGAGCCCCATCGCAGCCACGCGCCCGTGGCGTCGTCCAGCTCTAGCTTCGGGTTGGTGCCGCCGGACAACACCTTGGCCGCCGCAGACGCGACGCTGAAGCCGATCGACACTACGGTGGCGCCGATGCGTGCGAGTAGACCGCCCGCGGCTGTGGCGTCCACATCCAATGTCGTGCCGTCGCTGTCGAGTTGCGTGGCCGGGCCGGATGCGCCGGAGGTGCTCTCGGGATTCTGAATCGGATCCGCGGTTGCCATTACGAAGTCCCGAAGTCGGTGGTGTCGTACACCACTAGGTTGGCGTAAATCGTCGTGATGGCGCCCGAGCTAGCCGTGACGATGATTCGGTTTTCGGCGTTCTGCGGCTTGAAGTCGAAGGGCTGCGGCGTCCCGTCGGTGAGCGTGATGGTGCCCACGCCCGCGCCGCCCTGGGCCTCCCAGTCGGTGGCTGCGTCCGCGAAGGCCGTGCGGATCTGCAGTTGCAACTCGGCGTCGTTGCCGACCACGCCGACCGTGCCCTTGATGGCGCTGGCGTTGTACTTGTGCCGCCACTCTCCGGGCACGAGATAGGGGCTGCCGCTGGCGACGCAGTCACCCCACAGCATCTTCGCCGGCCCGCGGGTGGAATCCCACAGAATGGCGATCTCGTTGTTTCCCGGCGCTGCCGTCCACCGGAGTGACAATTTCCTCATCGTTCCTGTTCCTCTCTTGGTCGGCCGAAAAGTCGCATGAGCCCGGGGGAGAGCACGGGGGCGGCGCGGGCCACGCCTTCCACGGCGGCGGCGGGCGCGCGTTCGCCAGCTCGAGCCGCCGACATCGCTCTGCGCCCCATGGCGCGCGAACTATTCACCAGTCCGCGAAAAAGCGCGTTCTCCGGGCTCCATGACGTCGCGAACTTGTCGACACCAAACCTGGTCGACTCCAGCGCTTCCTTGAGGCCCAGATCCCTTTGCGCGCCGGCCTTGGCGGCGATGATGTCGTCTAGGATTTTGCCCAGTCCCTCGGGGTCCGCCTGGCGCAGTTCCTCCAGGCGTGGAGCGATATTCACCCCCTCGCCCATGTCGTCGCCGGCCTGGCTCAGACGCCGTGCGATACCCATTTCGTCGGCGGGGCGCAGGGCCTGTCCGGTGGCGCCGTCGAGCAGCGGATCCGCCACGGAGCTCGCCCTACCGCCGCTCTCGCGACCGGTGGCGATGTCGAGCAGGCGCTCTCGCTTGCCCATGGCCTGCGTATAGGCGTCGTCTGCGGTCGCCAGTTCTGGGGCCACCCCGGGCTTGCGGACGGACGAGCGCAGGGCGTGGTAGGCGGTCTGCGATGCCTCTTGTCGCGGCGTAGGGCTGGCGGACGAAAAACCCGCGCTGTCGCCAATGCTTCGCCGAAGGGCGACCACGTCGTCGACAGTTGCCCCCTCGGGCAGCGACTCCATGACGGCCATCAGCGTCTTTGCCCGGCCCTGCGCGGCCGGCGTGCCCATCAGTTCGCCCGTGGAGGGAGACGTCTGCTTCATGATCTCGTTGAAGATTTCTTCGCGGATGTCCTGCGTGGCCACCGGGCGTTTGCCGGCGGCGGCCAGGGCCTTTCCGTGTGCCTCGCCCGCGGGACGCGTGATCACCTCATCGATCCGGGGCCCCACCTTCGGCGCTGACGACATGGCCAGCTCGTTGACGCGCGAAGCGCCTTCGCGGCGGACCTGCTCGACGCCCTCGGTGCCCTTCTCGTGCTGACCGGCTTTGATGCGCGCCTTTTCCGCGGCGACGTACTCCGGGTTGTCGTCCAGGGTGCGCAGTGGCTTGGACTTGCGCAGGCCGCCGCGCAGGAGGCGGGATAGACCGCCGACGACTTCGCCGGCTGCCTGGGCCCCGCTACCGAGCAGGGAGCCGATGCCCCCCGACTGCATGGCCCGATCGCGAACGCCTTCAAGATCCTCGGGTGTCCACTCGTCGATCGTCTTGCTCGCCAGGTCGGTCACGGCGCTACCAACGGCTCCCTCAACGCCGCCCTGAACACCCGCGGCGCCGACCCTGGCCGCGCTCCCGGACAAGCCTTTACCCTGGAGCAGGCTAGCCAACCCCGGCGACCTTTGCGTGGCGGCGGAGCGCAGAGCGGTACCCGCGCGAAGACCGGCCACGCCGCCGACTGCGATCCCGGCGGCCCCCGACATGCGCTCGCTGAACTCCTGCGCGTCACGTCCCCAGGGCCAATGCTTGTCGCCCGGCAGGAGAGGGGTTCGCCCGTCTGGACCCGGGAGTTCGCCCTGTGGCGGCAGCTTCGGGACGCCCGCCTTCTGCGGTGGGTCGGGCGCCTGGTAGCCCTCGCGCCACGGACCGGGCGCGGTCTCGCCTACTTCCCACTCGTCGGGGTCAAGCTCCCACTCGTCGGGGTTGAAGGCCATTACGGCGCCGGCTCCTTCCTGCCGTCGGGGTAGACGCGGAAGCGCATGCGCTCGCCGGTCTTCTTGTTCGTGGCCCACTTGATCACGAAGCCCTTGTCGGATTCACCGAGCGCCCCCGTCCCCTTGTCGATATCTCCGCGCATGACGTTTGCCGGCGACTCCCTCAGCATTCGTTTGGCCTCTTCGGGGGGGTAGCCAAAGGTCCCCATATTCCCGGTCGCCTCTTCCTCCATCAGCTGCCTGCTTCGCCTGAGGATGGGCATGATGTCGAACAGCTTGATCGCGCTCGGTCCGCCCAGGAAGTCGTCGATCAGGGTCAGTTCTTGCGGAGTTGTCGCCGCGCCAGTGTTCGCGTACTCCGGCCGCTTCATCAGCTGTCGCATGCGAGCCACGGCCGCGCGGAGCTTCATCAGGCCAGACTCGTCGATGTTGACCTTGGAGCCGGCCGCGGCCTCCAGTTCGTCGAATCCGCGCATCAGGTTTTGGTGAGCGGCTACGACCTTCGCGGCGTTGTGGCGAAAGGTTCGCTCGCTCGGCGGGAGCGGCTTCGGCTTATTCCCCGCCGCTGCGGCCCTGGCTGCCGCTGCAGCCCGCGCAGCTGCCGCCATCCTCTCGCGAAGATCGCGGTCCTTGCCCGACTCGTCGAGCTGCGTGGGAACATCCTGCTTGTACGTCTGGTTTTGCTGGGCGGTGAACCCCTGCTTGCGTAGCTGCTGGTCGGTGTTGAAAAAGTACTGCATCGCCTGCCCGGGGCTCACGGCTCCGGTGCGAAGCGCGCCGCCGGTGATGGCCGCAGCCTTGCGGCTGGCGTCGTCGGTCAGGTGCTCGGCCACCTGGCTCTCGAACGCCTGGGCCATGCGGTCTCCCTGTAGGCGCTTGATCTCGTCGGCCTCGCCGGGATCGACGTCGAACGACCGGCCGCCTGGGCCGGTGAAGCGCATGGCGCGGTTGAACCCCGCGTAGGGGTTCGCCTGCGCCTGGGGCTGCTGCTGTGGGGCTTGCGGGCCCTGCTGACCCTGCTGGGGTTCCGGGCCGCCGTGCTGGTAGCGCCCCCAGGGCATCATGGCGCCTCGCTGGGGTGCAGGAGCAGGGGCCGGAGCTGGCGGTGGCTGGCTCTCGCCGCCGCTGTAGCCGTAGGCCTCGGCGTAGGCCTTGGCCGCCGCGGGGCCCTGCTCCCGGGCGATGCGGCTCACCTCGGACCGTAGTTTGGCGTCGCGGTCGGTCTTGCGCGCCGCGTGCTCCTCGCGGTCCATGCCCAGGCGCTCCTGGTCCATCATCGACCGCTGCCTGGCCTGCTCCTCGGCGCGTCCGTCGCGGCGTCGCTGGGCGATGATGTCCCCCAGCTCCCCGAGGCCTCCCAGGCTCAGGAACGACGGCCGCGGGGCGTTCATTCGCCAGTTAGCCACCGGCCCCTCCCGAAGATGCCTTTGCGGCCAAACCACCGATGGACATCAGGTTGTTCAGGAACTGCTGCCGGGCCGCCGCGTCCAGGCCCGACGACTGGAGCAGAAGGTCAATCTGGGCGAGCTGGCTTTCGGTGAGCGCGCCCATGGCGGCCATGTCGTACGCCTTCTGAATAGCGGACTCGGCATTACCAAGCTGCAGCGCCTGATCGAATTGCGTCCTGAGGTTGTCGAGGCGTTCGCCGCTGGCGGCACTCGCCGTGTCGAGGCCGAATTGGTCGCCCGCCGCCTGCTCGCCGCTGGCACCCTGGGCGCCCTGGAGGCCCAGGGACTGGCCGGCGCGGTATTCGTCGCTGGAGGCGCCAGCCAGGCGGTCCTGGGCCTGTCCGCGGCCGAGGACGTCCTGGGAGTAGGCGCCCGCCAGGGAGTCCACCCGGGCGCGCTCCTGCGCATCCTGGCTGTCCGTTTGGCCCATCGTCCCGTAAAGCAGATCCTGGCGCGCCCGCTGGTCGAGGTCGGTTTGCCCCGCCAGTCCGGCCAGCGTGTTCCCGCGGCTGACGTCGCGCTGCACGCCCTGGCCGATCAGGTCGTTGACCATCCCCTGGCGGGCAAGATCCACCTGGTCGCTCTGGCCGGCGCCCTGTAGGCCGAGCTGCCCCAGGCTGAGCGTCTGGCTGTCGCCGAACTGCGCAAGGCCGGCTTCGAGCGCCCGGTGCTGCCCCCCGAGCTCGTCGCGGCTGGTGGCCAGGCCGGCCAGCATGCGGTCCTGGTCGCCCGCCAGCCCGGCGCGGGTGGCGTCGCCGAAGGTGGACAGGTCGGCTAGGCGTCCCTCTCGCTGGCCGCTGAGGTCCGTCATGTGGCCCTCGCGCGTGGTCGCCAGGTCGGTCTGCATGCGGTCGCGGCCCAGACCCACTTCGGCGGCCAGACCCTCGCGGCCGAGGATGTTCTGCTCGAGCGCGCCGGCGCCGCTGAGTTGCTGCCCCAGGCGTTCCCGGCGGGCGGATCCGGCCGAGGCCGCCAACTCTCCTCGGCGGGCAAATTCGTCGGCCGCCAGGCGCGACAGACCCCGGCGCTCCATGTCCAACGCCTGGCCGCTGGTGAAGCCCCCACGCGCGGCGGCGCTGCCCTGCTGCTCGCGGATAAAGTCCTGCTTGAGCTGCTTGAACGCAGGGTTTTCCCCAGTCATTTGGCTGGTATAGAAATCCTCCTCGTAGGTCGGACCCTCGGCCGCCAGCTTCCCGTAGGTGTCGTGCAGCGCCCCTTGGCGGTTAGCGTCGAAGCCCCCCAGGAAGCGCCCGCTGTCGCCGCCGCCCTGGGCAATTGTCCGCTGCAAACTGGCCGTGGGGGAGGAACCGCCGCGCATCTCGCCCAGGAGCTGAGCCGTGTCACCGCCGCCCTGTTGAAGATCGTTCAATAGCCGGCCACTGGCGGTATTCCCGCGCTCGAAGTCGCTCAACGCCCGGCCGCCGGCCGTCCCTCCGGCTTCGACCTTTCCGGAGAATTCCCCGGAATAAAATCCCGGGTCGATACCCTGCAGCCCCCGCAGCGTGTAGTCCGTGCGGCGGGCGGGGTCCATGAGCTGCAGGTTGGCCAGTGCCGTGCTTGTCTGGCTGGGAATGCCCCCTAGCGTGCGCAGTTCTCCTACCCGCTGATCGAGCGCGTCCGGGGTGGCGTAGCCTGCCGCCAGGCTGGAGCCCAGGCGCGAACTCGCGCCGTAGCCGCCGGCGTATCCCTGGAGTTGCCCCAGGTTCTGCTTGAGCTGCGACGGGTTGACCGCGCCGCTCGAGCGGTAGCGCTCGGCCAGCGGGTCAGCGCCGTACCCCTGGCTCTGCACCTGCTGGTAGCGGTTGCCGAGCGTGTTGGTGGGCTGATACTGGCCGTACCAGTCCCGCACCTGCGTGGGCGCGCCCTGGTAGTTTTTGGCGAAATCCTGGACGTAGCTCGGCTGTTGCGTCTGGAAATCCTGGTATGCACCGCCTGCGCGCTGGAAGCGGTCAATCGCCACCTGGCCGCGGCGGTCGTACTCGGCCGAAGTGGAGACGCCGAGATTGGACAGACCGGTCTGCGCGTCAGCGATAGCCGATTTTTGACCCTTGGTGCTCGGGTGCACGACGGTCATGGCGGTGCCGCCGCCGAGGGCTTGGCCGAAACCCTTAAGTCCACCCCATGCGCTGCCCCAGAATCCCATTAGAAATTCGCCTCCTCGACGTAGGCCGTCGCCGGTAAGATGCGGTACACGTCATCCCCGTCGCCGCTCACTTCCCACTGCCGACGACGGTGGGGAGCGCCCGCGGGGGAGATGGACACCTCGGGGTCGCGCGTTCCGGGTACGCCCAGGGGGAAGCGCGCCGGGGGGTTGAAGTCGCCGACGTCGTCGCGCCATCGGATGTCGATCACGCTGTCCGCCGAGGCAGCCTGTCCGCGCTCGAAGGCAAACCGCGCCTCGGTCACGTGGCGACGCGCGCCCATGTCGAACCCCGTGCGCGCCACCCATTTCAGCGGGTCGTCGAGATCGCGCGTCGACTCCAGCGTCAACTCGGCGATCGTGCCGTCGGGCATGCCCACCAGGTGGGCCTTGATGTCCGGGTGGTAGACGTAGGACGTCGGCGCCCACGCCTGCCACCGGCCATCTCGCCATGAGCGCCACTCGCTCCACGTCTGGCTGTTGGCCTCGTAGGTGTACGCGCTTTCGTCGGCGACCCACGTGAGCAGGTCGAAGCGGCCGATGAGGGAGCGGAAGCCCCACACTGTCTCTGGCGACGCCAGTCCCTTGAAGGTGTCGGCCATTCCCCGGTCGCTGACGATGTCGAAGTTCCGGCCGTCACCAACCACGGCGCGCTCATGGCTGTCGAGCCATGCGAACGCCGAATCCACGCGGAACACCGTCGTGGGAGACCGTGCGCCTAACTCGGGGCTCGGGCCGGGGGTAAACGTCTCGGTGGCGTCGGGAGAGAACACCTGCAGCGTCTCACTGCCGAACAGGAACAGCTCACGCGCGGTCGCCCCGCATGCGACGGCGCGGTCTGGACGCGCTTCGGCCTCGCGGAAGTCGAGTACTGTGTCGAACGTCTCGAGGTTTCCGTCACCCGGAAGGCTCCAGTAGAAGCGGCCCTCTGGCGCGTTTTCGACGACGACCAGCCGCTGGGCAAGCAGGGCGACGTCGCTCGCCGGGGGCGGACCGCTGACGCGCGCGACGCCGCCAGCATTGATCCGGCTCATGTCGGCGCCTCCAACGGCGAAGATATTGTGCCTGGCGGTGGCAAGGCGGACGGGGCCAGTGCCGGAAATGTCCTCCGTCGCCGCCGCCGATAGCGACCGCCACCCGCCCGTACTCGACACGCTGTATACGCGGCGGCGGCGGTCTAGGCCGGTCTTCGCTCCCGAGTCCGTGACGTAATAGACATCGCCTCCCAGGATGGTCATCGCCACCACGGGGTGCGCGTGCTCCGCCGCCAACGTAGCCGGAAACAGGCTCCACGCGCGAAGTCCCGGGCGCGTGCGCACGGCGCGCGGCTGACCCTCCCTAGGAGGACCCTCCACGAGCAGATTTAGCATCATGGGCGACGCGCCCGACAGCGGGCTTTCGTCGCTCTGGCTGACGTCGAGGCGTATGGCAGTCGGTTCGGCCATTACTCCTCGCGTACCCAGGCCGGGTCACCACCGGTGTTCCGCCGGACGAACCGGACGGCAACGTCGCCGTTGAGCGGCGTCGGCAGTACGGTCGTGCTCCTGTAAACGGCATCCCACGTCAGCGTGTATGAGGCTGCGCTGCGCAGACAGAGCGTCAGGTGCTCACCGTTCCACGCTGTCGCCGGGTCGCCATCCTCGTGCACGGGGGCGTTGATAGTCGCGTTGCCGTTGACCTCCTGGAAATTGACCGAGAAGTCGACGACCGGGGTAACGGTCGCTCCCGTGGAGAGTGTCTTGGTCTGCGCCAGCCGCCCTTCGCTATGGATACGGCTGGCATATGTCACGTCGTCGAGCTTGATCGGAATCCACGTGCCGGCGCCGCCAAGGTGATTCCCGGACTCGATTACCGGCACGTCCGCCTGAACATTCGCGAGAATAGAAGCCCCGGCGCCGGAACCGGCACTGTGGCACGTGTTCCCCGTGATCGTGGCGCTCCCGCCGGTGATGACGACGACCCCGGCGCCGCTGCCGGTCTGGAATTCGTTGCCGCACACCAGGAGGCGGTCGGCGGCCGACTGAATCGCCCGGGCGAACGCCGACGCGAAGGTCAGGCAGCCAGAGATGATCGTGCCGTCAGCGTTGGCGCTGACGGCAATCTTGCCACCGGCGCTAGTCGTGTTCATCGCCAACAGGCTGTTGACCAGGATAGTCGGCGTGTCGACGTTGATTCGCCAGTCTCCCGTGGCGTTTTCAAAGCGACAGTTGTCGACGCAATACCCGGGTGCCTGCGTGATGCTCAGGATGTTACTCGACGACGAGCCGGCTCCCGTAACGGTGAAGCCCAGGTTTGAGATGCGCCCACCTCGTACGTTGGCCGTGCTGCCACAATTCACGGCCAACACCGTTCCACTGGCACCGACAAACTGAATCGTGGACGCGTTCTTTCCTGCGCCCATCAGGGTCACGCGGTGGTCGCTGATGACCAGTCCGGTCGTCACGCGGAACACCCCCGGGCGCAGGAACACCACGCCCCCGACGGGGCTCGCAGCCTCCGCCTGGTCGATCGCATTCTGGATGGCGCCCGTGTCGTCGGTGGTCCCGTCGCCGACCGTGTTGGCCACGATAAACGGACGCTCCTGGAACAACTCGTAACGGATGGCATCCTTGATGAGGAAAACGTTGCCCGAGCCGGTGGCGCCCGGGATGCCGCTGATATTTACGCCACCGTCGATGGCGTCGAGACTCCCTTGGAGCTTGGTCAGGATATCGTGCAGGCTGATTTGCCCGCCAACGCCTTCCGTGCCGTTGATCAGCGTGCCGGTCCACCCCGGGTGTCGCACTATCAGCGACTTGGCGCTCACGCCATCCCTGAAGCTGTCGACCTCGACGCCACTGGAGCTGTAGACAACGACGTCAACCAGGTCGGGCGTGTAGAAGCCCGCGCGGCCACTGGCGTTCAGTGAACGATCGGTGGTCGTCGACCCCAACTCGAAATCGCTGTACACCGTTGCCGGAGACGACGGCGCTCCCGCGAGCGTCACCTCGAACGAGCCCCCCGGCGCCTCGGGGTAAACGAGGTTTACGCGGTGGCTCACCTGGGCACCTCAGCAAAAGACATCGTCGTCCACCTCGAAGCGGATCGGCCCGCGCTCCGTGTCGTCGACCAGGGCCCGTGCCTCACCCGCGGCGCCCTCGATCACCAGCTCGCGCTTGACGTCGCGGCGGCCCTTGCTGCCGGCGAACTTCGCCGCCAGGCTGGTCATGACACTCTCGAAGTACTTGACCGGCAGGTCGAGCGTCACACTCCCGGGCTCCACGTCTCGCAGCCGGCGCGTGCGCGGGTAGGTGATGCTCACCGACTCCGTGCCGTCGGGGACGGGCCACAGGTGGATCCGCCACGTGCTGTCGCTCTGCTTTTCCGGCCAGTAGGCGGTGGTCGGCCCCTCGAGCAGCTTGTCTGTGTTCTCCTGGTAGCGGCGGATGTCCCACAACTCCAGTTCGCGGTCACGCCCGTCGCTGGACTTCACCGTGGCCGGGGATTCGACGCTCAGCGTGTCGCTGGAGGCTGTCACGTATGCCACACTCGCGGTGAGCGTCTTCGTCTCGAGCTCGCGGGCATGGAGGAGGACGCCCATGTTCTGCAGGGCCTGCAGGCGCGTCCCGAGCCACACGCGGCCCACCTCGAACTCGGCCGGGTAGGTCTGCGACGCCGTGTTGATTTCGTGGAATGACAACACCGTGGCCTCGACCATGGCCATGGCGATGAAACGGTCGACCGTGATCGACTGCGTGGCGGTCGTGGTAGCAGCGATCGTCATGGCCGCAGCCCTCCGCGGCCGAGCCGATGGCGAGGTGCCTCGCGGTACATGAGGCCCGCGGCAGCCACTTCCCACGGGCGCGTGCGCCCGGTGGGCGGGTCGCCGAGTGGCTGCAGGCGCAGGCCGCATCGGCTGGTCAGGATGCCCAGATGCCGGTAGCCGTCGCCGAGACCGTTGACGCTCCTGGGGCGCTCTCGGCTCATAGCGGTCCGCCACCGGCTGAACCCGGCCGCCTGCCGCGCGCTGTACAGCGGAGCGAGCAGGCCGACGGTGGCCGTCGCCAACACCGTGGTGGCGTTCTGCTGCGCGCCCACGACCTGCAAGCTCTCGCCGAGGCATTCCCGGGGGTCGTACTCGCCAAGGGCGTCCCGCCACTTGCTCCGCGGCGAGTCCGTGTCGGGGGTCTCCAGCGCGGTGTTACTGGACATGCCGACGAGCCAGTCGAACTGCGTCGCCGTCGCCGCATCGCCGGCTACGGCTCGCAGGTGGCGCAGACCGCGCGCCCACTGCAGGCTGTCGATACGCGTCCCCGTGGCCTGCAAGCCGTTGGCGTACCGCCAGCTACCGTCACCACCGAGGGCGGCCGGGTAGGCGACGAAGGACCCGAAGGGAGTGACCGACGAAAATCCGTTGACCACCTGGCCCTGGGTCGCGTCGTGTACGCCGGTGGTCCAAAACGCCTGCATCTCGGCGATGCACGTCGACAGCAGCGCCGCGCGAGACTGGCTGAAATCGCCCGCCACGTCACTCGAGCCAACCACCTCGTCGCCCACTTCGTCTTTAAGCGCCGCCCATAGTTCCAGGGCGGCCAGACCGTCGGGGCGGTACTCGTGGTCGAATACGGCGCCGTCTATCCTCCCGGTCAGCGCCCCGTGGTGAACGCGCGTGGCGCCACCGGCGTCGGTGGAGCTGAAGTCGGCCGCCAGCCGCCCCCCGCTCTGGGCCGTGCGGCAGAACCAGGCGGCCGCCCTCGCAGATGTGAGATAGGCGGGCTTACCGATCACCTGGTAGGCGCGCAGCATTGCCAGTCCGGCCGCCGCCGAGTGGATCGGATAGTAGGTGTCGCTGCCCACGCCGCGTTCCCACGCGCCATACCCGGTGGCCGCCGTGTCTCCAAGGATCTGGCGAGCGGCCATCCAGTCGGCGATTTCTTCCAGGGCCACCTTTGCGTGGCTCACCGCCTGTTTGGAGCGCGTGTTTTCCGCAACGAACCCGTGCAGGTAGATGGCCGTCCACGCGGCGCTCAGCACGCCCGACGAGAACGGTTCACTGCCCACCACACTCGACACGCCGCTGTCCTCGGTGAACGTGTATTCGTCGGTCCGCCACCGGGGAACGCCGTTCTCGCTCCCGGTTAGCCACATCAGCAGCGCCCCCTCGGCGGCGTCGTACGTCTCCAGCGGCGCGAACGGCCGCGCGTTGGGCAGCGGCTTCGTGCGGAACGACTTGGGCCGCATTCGCCGCTCGTGCGTCTCCAGCGGCGTGTAGTGCGGGTGCCACGAGCACACGACATCTTTGCCGATCTTTCGGAAGGTCCCCGACTTGGCGTCGCGCTGGGCGCCGCACAGGTCGCACGTGACTTTGGGGACAGGCGCTCGGTAGATCACTATGACGTAAAGACGAGGTTGCTCGCCCCCCCCAGGTTGCGCGCGTGGACGCGGTACAGGCTTCCCGTGGCAACGAGCAGGTCAGAGCCGCCCAGGAAGTCGATGTCGACGCCCACGAGACCCGTCACTGCCGCCGTGGTCTTTAGCGCCTCCTCTCCCCAGCCAACGCTATTGGCGATACCGTCGCCCTGGAACGTCAGCCGCTCGAGTTCGACGTCGCTGACCGCAGCGCTAATCAAGATCCCGTTGGCAGGCGGGGCCGCCGCGTCGGTGCTCACGGCGTAAAACTGGCAGTCGCGGAGCCGCAAGGCCGAGGCTCCCGTCGTGATGGCCACACCGCCCCCTGTGGTCTCGGCGCCGCAGTCGACCCGGCAGTTCCACGCCCGGATACCGGCCGCCCCGAGATCCAGGGCGAAACCGGCCGTGACCGTGGGCTCCAGAAAGTAGATATTCTCCAGCCACGCACGCGCCCCCGGGTCGATCGCAGCGCCGCCGTGGCCCGGGGTGAGCCGAGCGCGGGTGGCCTCGCCGCCCTCGGCGAACAACCCCACATCGGCCTTGAGCGCCAGCGCCGACGTGAAGGTCTCGGTGTGCTCCTCCAGTAAGACGATCGTGTCGCCCGCTGTGGCGTTGGTGTTCGCCTGTACGATCGTAGCCGTCGGGAATTTCCGGCTCAGCCCGTCGTAGGTGTTGTCACCCGAGACGCTGGAGACGTAGCGGTAAACGCCAGACGCGTACACGAGAGTGCGCGTTGCCAGCGTCGCTCCGCTTGCGCCTCCGTTGTAAACCGCGTTTGGGCTCGCCATCGTCTTCTCCTAAAGCGCCGCCGGCCGGCCGATTTGGCCAGCGAGCCGGGAGAAGGAGGCCCGCGCCAGCGGCAAAAAGCTTTTCTTTACGAACTCACGGTCCCGGCAGCGACACCGCGCAGACCGTCGGCGTCCACCACCTCGTTGTTGAACAGCTGCGTGCTCCCCGGGGTGTTGATATGGTCGGCCTCGGAAAAGGCACCCATGCACCGGAGCTTGTTTTCGTGGATCCAGCCGGTGAGCCCCGTCATGCCCGTGATGCACGCGACGCTTGAGGCCAGGATGTTTTTGACCCGGTTGTTCTCGATGTTCACTCTCAGGCTGGCCGTGGTCAGTGCCTGAATGGCCCCGACCGTGGTGCCCGAGGTGGCGCAGTCGATCTCGTTGTCCTTGATGACGGCGTCGTCCGCCGCCACCAGGCGAACCATGGTCGTAACGGGGGCCGCGACGAGAGACAGGCACTTGTTCCTCTGGAAGGAGAAGAAGGAGCCACCGGCGGCGGTGGCGATGGGCAGGGTGGACAACTGGTTGGCGTCGAAGCCCGCGTAAATGAGACAGTCTTCTATCCGACAGCCGGCGGCGCTGACGGCGATGGCGCCGGTCACGGTGAGCGCGTCGCCGGCCGCGTGCGGTCCGGCCAGGAACAGCTTCATCCTGCGCACGGTGATGTTGGCCGTATCGAACGCCCAAGTCGATCCCGCGGCCGTCCACGTCAGGCTCGGCCACTCGTTGGGGTTGTCGCCTTCGCCCTCGATCGTGACGTTGGTCTTGCTGCCGATGGCGCTGAAGTAGTCAGCCGCCGACACGTTTTCCGCCGACCCCCGGCGCACGAGGATGTGCGTCCCACGGCTCTCCGGGTCGACGTAATTGGCGTGGAACGCCGCCGCGAGGGTTGCCTTCGGCTTGTCGTAGGAGTCGCCCCGCACGCCGGTCAGGTAGCCGGCCGACGGCGTACCCACGAACAGGCGCTTGGCGTAGCCGCCGCTGACGACGATCCCCGAGGCCTGGATTGAGCTGAAGTTGGTCGCGCTCATGGCCGCCTCAGATGTCCGAGCCCTGGATGCCGCGCCACTCGTAGAAGTCGACGCCGTACATCACGTAGGCGCGGAAAAACCGCGTCCCCGTCTTGTCGTCGCCGAAGTCGTCGACCCGCGGCTCCGTCTCGACGAGCATGATCAGGCAGCCGTCGATCTGGGGGTGCACCACGAACCAGTTCGAAGAGCTGGCGAAGTGTGGGTTTCCCTCGATCCGGTACCGCTTGTTCTTGAGGACGTTGATCGCGTTGTTCGCGTTGTCGCTCTGGAGGGTCGACATCAGGATGCGCTCGGCCTCCTCGACGTAGTCCTCCGGCAGCGCCAGGATGCGCTCCCCGTCGCCCACGCCGACTGGGATACCCACGTCATCGAGGAACTTGCGGCTCTGCACCGCGGCCGCCTCGAGCGACGCTTGGTCGAAGCTGACTGGACCGATGTAGTTGCTGTCCGTCCCGCCCTTGATGAGCCGGTGGCTGTCGTTGACCAGCGACACCAAGTCCGGCCCGGGGGCGTTCGTGGTGTCGAAGGCGTTGGCGAAGATATCCGCCGCGTCCGTCTCCATCGCGATGTGGACCGAGTCGTTCACCATCTCGGTGGGCTTGAGCACCTGTCGGGGCGAGATCTGCCCGCGGCTCAAAAACCGCTGCATCTCCTCGCTGATGGGGATCATGACGGCGCGGGCGGTGACGTTGACCCGCTTGGTCTCGCCCTGCTTGGGCACGTCGATCTTGGTCTGCGCGTTCTGCTCTTTGATGGGAGCCGGGCCAATGCCCGACATGCGCGAGAATTCCTCGAAGGGCTTCTTCGTGGTCATCTTCTTGAAGCCCTGCTTTTCCCAACGCTTGGCCTGCATGCCGTTGCGGTGGCGCCACATCTTCATGATGGTGCCGCGAAGACTCGCGTCGTCGAACTCGTGACTGGTGATGGACTCGGTTGCCATGGTCGCTCCCTTAGATACCGGTCGTCGAGTGACCCACGACCGGAAGGCCCTGGATCAGGTTGGGGATGACGATCGCGTGAAAGTTGACCTGCAGCGGGTCGTTGTAGGGTGCCTTGACCCAGTCGAGCACCCGCCACTGCTTGGCCGTGGTGGCCGCCGTCGAGGTATCGAGAAAGATCGACGAGCGCCCCAGAGCCGGGACCGCAGCGCCGGACTCGTACGCGTGGTAATAGTTGACGAAGTTGCCGGTGAGTGCGGCCGCGATGTCGGCGTGAGCCGTGTCGGCCTTCACCTTGAAGCGCCGGCTCGAATTGGCGAGCACGCACTTGAGGAGTGAACGGTCCTTGTAGGCCGTCCATCGCGTGTTTGCCGGAAGGTAGCGGTTGCCGTTGGTCCGCAACACGCCGTCGGCGTCCACTCGCTGAATGATTTCAACGATCACGGCCATGATGCCGTCCACGGTGGCATCGGTGCCGGAGCCCCCTGGCGTCCGGGCGACGGTGCCATCGTCAACGGCGAGGACCGGCTCGCCGGGGTAAAGAGCCGTTCCGTAGTTGTCGGCCACGACCAACTCCACGAGATCACTCTCGCTGTAGTCGATGGGGACGAACCCGGCAGTGATTCCGCTGTTTGCTCGTGCCATGGTGTTCCTCTTAGATGTCGACGGTCATCGTGGTGCGCGTGACCTTGGTGGTAATCGGGTCGCTCATGGGGACGCCCGGCATTTGCTGACTGTCGGCGTGCATGTACGCCATGGCCCGTTGGTGCTGCCGGCGGGCCGGGTCCAGCGCCGTGTACTTGGCGGAGATCGCCTCGGGCATCGCGTGCAGGAAGAGCCCCCGGTACTCGATGGGCTCATTGTCCTTGCCCTTGAGCAGGTGGCGGTACTCGAGTACGCGCTCGTCGTCCCACGTGAGCTGCTGCCACGCCCGGTGGCTGTGGCGGGCCATGTCCTTGCGGCTGACCCAAAAGGGCTTCCATCCTGGGACAAGCTTCACGTTGAAGGGCTGACCGAAGCCGTCGAGATCCGCCAAGATCTCGCTGTCCGAGCGGACGAGCGGCTGCGCCTTGCTCGCGCCCTTGCGCCCGTCACGCGCCCCGCGCGCACTGTCGGTGCGCAGCTTCGGGCGCGACACACTGCCGGGAGGCCTGCCGCGCTTGCGGCGCGGGCGGCTCGATTCCTCGGCTTCCTGGATATCCGGTTGCGGCTCGACCCCTAACGACGTGTCGTCGGACACTCGCGACTCCTGAGCTTGCGTTGGCCGCCTTGCTCGCCGCTCGCGCTCGCGGTAACTGCGCGTCGGGGAAGTCGCTCCGTTCGGGTCGGCGCCGCGTGACCGCGGCCCTCCCAGGAGGGTAAGTTAAGTGAGAACTAACGAATCCCGAAAGTCAAGACCAATTACACATTGGCCCGACGTTTTCCTGTCGTCATACCCGGCTGCACCACCTCTTCGAGGTACTCCTTTTCGTTCTTCACGATACCCTGCTCGCGCAGGTACTCGTAATTAGCGCGCGCCTGGGGCGTCCACCGCAGTCCCTGCAGGCCGTTGCCGCCGCCGCCGGCGGCAGCGGTGATGGTGCGGCTGCCATCGCCATCCACGGCGCTCTGGCGGCCCGCTGGAAGCGCGGGGGCGGCCGGGGTCGCTCCGTGGACGGGAAGTCCCCAGTTCTGCCCCACGCTGGCGATGGCGCGCCTGACGACGTAATCTTTGACCGTCGGGTCGCCGAGGTTCTTCTGTTCACGGTGAGCAATCCGCTTGGCTTCGCTTACCACGTCGCGGTATCGCTCCTGGTCGTTGAGCCACGGAGCGGCCGCGAAATAGGCCATCTCCGTCGGGTCCTGCTGAGGCTGTTTCCGCATTTCCTCCAGCAGCGACTTTTTCGTGGCCTCCGCTTCCTCCTTCGCGGCCTCGCGGATAATCATGGCCTGCTCTTCGAAGAACCTCTCCGCCGTCGCTGGATCCTCGTCGCGGATCAGCGCCGCCCGGTTTTTCATGCGCTCGACAGCCTTTTTGATGGGGTCGACGGCGGGGGCGGCCGGCGCCGCGGGAGCCGCCTGGCGCTGAGCCAGTAGGTCGCGGATGAGCTGGTTTTGCTGGTTCTGTTGATTCTGCAGCATTTCCAGCTGGGCCTTGAGCGGCGCCGACGCCTGCTCGGCGATTCGCTGTTCGTGCTCCTTCTGGCGCTGGCGCTGGCGCTCCCGGCGATTCGGCTTCCCGTCACCGTCCCCCGCGTCAGCCGCGCGCTGGTCTTCGCCTCCGCCGGTGTCGCCGTCGTCGCCAACGTCGATGACCTGGCCGTCCTGGGGTTCGCCTTCGAGCTCGATTCCGTCTTCCGTTGCCATGTGCCTTCTCCTTACGCCGCCGTCGCGGTCTGTCCGTACTTCTGACGCGGGATCATGATGTGTTCGACCTCGCCACCCTTGTGCGTGAGGCGCACGACCTCCATTGTCGGCTCATCGCCGCAGAGTCGCGCCTTCGTGTCGGTCGACTGGTGCAAAAAGCTGACCTTCAGCTCGAGCACCTTCTTTTCGCCGAAAAGCTTGTTTCGCAGATCCTTTGTGCCCTCCTCGGCGTATTTCAGGCCTCGCTCATCGTCGAGGCCGAATCCCTGGGCCCGCTGGATCAGCGCCTGCGTGGCCTCCTCTAGCAGGCTCGCGCTCGCCTCCTCGCCCGCGTACTTACTGAAACTGACGATGTCGCCGACGAAAATGCCGTGGCTGTGGATGATATCCATGGCCTCGAGGCCGGCGGAGAGCAGCAGCCCGAACGACATGGGCATGCGGCTTTGCTCGGGGATGACGATGCCCCCCTTGGTCACCTCGCGCTCGGGCAGGCGGTAGACGTTGCACAGGTCCTGCGCGGGCGCCCAATTGAATTCCGGCGCCTCCAACTCTTTGACACGCTTTTCCAGTCGGGCGTGCGCCTCGCGGAAAAGGTCGTCCCACTCGCGGTCGAGGTTGGGCAGCACGCGCAGGCTGCGTACGGGCCGCGAGCGGCTCACCACGCCACCTGCTCTTTCTCGGCCGGCGGTCTTTCCGGAAGCAGGAACAGCGCGGCCTTTATCCCGCGTACGCCTTGCAGGGTCCCGCGGTAAAACACGCGGTGCTCGTCGCCCATCACCGGCATGCACGCCGCCTCCAGGCTACTCAGTTCGTCTCGCTCCATTTCGTCCAGCATGGCCCGGATGGCCTCGCCGACCGGGCTGCCGATGAATTGCGCTTGCAGCGCCTCGGTCCACTCCACGTTAGGCATTCGCTTCTCCTTCTCCTGGTGGCAACGCCCCCGGCTGGGGGCCAGTCTGCCCCGGCGGGCCTTCTTCGCCCGGAGGCGGTCCGCCTTCTCCCGGCGGGCCACCGCCGCCAGGCCCGGGCATCATCGGCGCCGCCATATTGGGCATCGGCGCGCGCTTGATCTGGTCGATGAACTCGCGGTCCATCCCCGCCGCGCGCATCATGTTTACCGCCGCGCCCCGCAACAGCATGGTCATCGTCATCGGGTCGAGCACAGGGGGGCCGCCCGGCCCGGCTGTCGTCTGGCTGATCTGCAGCGCTGTCTGCATGACTTTGGCGGCTCGGCGTTCCTTGACGCTCTTGCCCTCCATGGCCGGGTCGGTCGTGAACTTGACCTCCATCTCCCCTAAGATCGCCTGGTAGTGCTCGCGCGTGACACGCACTGGGTCCATGACGTCCGTCTCTTCGCCCGTCATGGGGTCCGTCTGCTTGGCCGGCCGGTAGACCACCACGCCCTCCTCGGGGAGCTTTTCGGCGTAGATGCGCGCCAAGTTCTTGATGCTGTAACCGCTCGATCGGAACCAATTACCCATGACGTACGCGATGTTGTCGGTCGCGCTCGACATGCGGTTTTCGTTCTCGGTCGCCGTCTCGCCGCTCTTGCCGCTGGCGCCCTGGACGACGTCGAAGGCCGTGACCTCCTGACAACTCTTGTCGCTGATCTCCACGAACCGCCAGGCATTGGGGTCGGCCTGCGGGAATATCATGGTGGCAAACGGCAAGCCCTGCTTGAGCTGCTCGGGCGACATGTCCACTTCGTGGCTTTCACCCAGTCGCAACCGAAACTCTCCTCGCGCCAATTTTGACCCTCGCGGGTGAAACGTCGTGGGTAGCAGGTGCATCGTCTCGAGTCCAACCGCGCGAGTGGCCACCCGGTCGGCGAGCTTATTGAAGCCCTTCACGTCGTTGAGCAACCCCGTGCCCAGGCTGCCGCGGGTATTGACGTCGCAGTCGTATTTGACGTACCGGTGCCACGGAACGCTCCCGGGTGGCTGCGGATCCGGCTGCAGCTGCGGCTCGGGGGGAAATAGTTGCGGCGCCTCGGCCGCCATCTGCTCGGGTGGCACGCCGTACTCGGCCGCTGTCTGCCCGGCTGCCGCGCGCCACTCGCCCCGCAGGGCTTCGTTTACCATGTCGACGCGGCCCTTGTCCTCCTGCCAGCGCCGCATGTCAGGATAGTCGGGGATCTCCAGGCGCCTCAGGCTGACGATCTTCTTGCTGTCGCGCTCGCCGCACGCCTTGACCAACGTTGCCCGCTGCTCGCCCGGCAGCACCAGCATGCAGTCCTGCTCAAGGATCTCGTACTCGCGATCGTTGTCGGTCAGCGGGCGCTCGACGCCCGCCATCGCGTCGCCCTCTTGCTGGACGGGCCGGTGGCTGAGTCCCGATGAACCTGCGGCGCCGTCGGGCTGCCCGTCCTTGTCCTTGGGTGTGCCGTCCTCGTTGTACAGCTCGGGGTCGAGGTACACGGGCGGCGCCATGTCGCCGTTTTGCAGTAGCAGCGGCTGCGTGATCCGCGAGTAGTAACCGCCGTCCTCCATGGCCAGCAGCTCGTGCAGGCGCCGCGGTTTCCGCCACGTCTTCCGCGGGACGTCGCTCATGTCGGGGCGGTCGGTGCGCGCGACGTAACTGATCCACAGGTCTTCGTAGGTCAGAAATTCGTAACATGGGCGCCGTAGCAGCTCGTCCCAGTAAAAGGTGTCGAAGCCAACGCCGTGCTGGAGGACCGTCTTGAAGCCGCGGATGCGCGCGGGCACGAACTCCTCGATACGATTGCGGAGCTCGCCGTTCATGTGGATGGCGCACAGTTCGGCTGCCTCCTGCAGCGCCGGGCTGCGGACCGCGAACTCCACCAGGTCGTCGCCCTTGGGGTCGATGGCCGAGACGGCCTTGGTATGGAAGATTCGCACGGCGCGCTTGGCGTACGGCAGATGCATGACCGGCAAATTTGGCTGGTCCGGCACCGACTCAGGAAAGTCACCGTCGTAGTACTTCAGGTTTTCGGCGGTCTTTTCCCGCCAGTCCTTCACTGATGCGTAGTCGGCCTCGGCCTGGTCGACAATCTGCGCGCCCAGGCGGTCGAGCGTGGCGGCGTCGTAGGCGGTCATCAGGTTGTCGACGTCGGCCTGCGGCTCGGCCGGTAGCTCGGGCTCAACGGGCGGCGCCAGCTCGTCGCCGATAGCCGGCATATCCGCGTCGTCCATCGGCGTGCCCAGGGTTTCCATGTCTTCCGGAGTTGCCATTACCAGGTGATTCCTTGCTTGGGTTGGTCGACCACGCGCCAGCCCCAGTCATAGGGGTCGCTGACGGTCTGCTCCTCGCGTCCGCCCGCCACGGGGCGGCTGTTGCAGTGATAGCTACAGGTGTCCCAGTCGTGGTCGTTCGCGTTCGTGTCGGGCACCGCCGGGTTCTTCTCGTCAGCCGGCAGTTCTGGCAGCGTGTGGGTCGGGCCAGTCGTCACCACGCGGCCGTCGTCCATCATGATCTGTGACTCCGTCGTCTTGGCGAAGAAGCGCAGCATGGACACCCACTCGCCGTCGATAGCGTGGTGGGGAACGTCCGTTATCAGCCGGTTGCGGATCTGCTCGGCGCCGTCCTCGCGACTGGTGGCGCTCTTGTGGCAGGGGCGCAGGCGCAGCCCAACGGAATTCATGATTTCACCGCGCGTCTCGCGCTCGGCCTGCTCGTTGTCTCGCGCCCACAATTGGCGGTCGGCGACGCCGGGAACGAGGCTTACGTCGTTGACGTCGTCCCACTCCTTGTCGACGATTTTGTACTGGCGGCCCGTGCGGTCCCTGACCCACAGCTCCTTGCTCTCGATTTCCTTGACCCGGTAGGCGACCTGCTTGGCCGTGAGTTTGCGAAAGCTGATGGCCCGGTAGCACACAGCCTCGCCGCTGGGACCGTGGGCGTACCAGTGAACGGCGGTCAGTCCGGGGTTCCAGCCGTAGTCGAGCGCCTTGCTTTTTTCCCACGACGCGGGAATCGGAAACGGCATGACGACGTGCTTTTCCCTGTCCCACGCGTCGCCTACCCACGCGCCCTCTTCGGCGTCCCAGTCGTTGTAGAGCAGAACCGCGATCTGCTGCTTGCTCTTGCGGCGCAGGTTGGCCTCATAGCGGCCATCGCGCGTAAGCGCCGGGTTGTCGAGCACGTTACTCGGCGTGTACACCTGGTAGTCGGTAATCACGCGGCCGTCGGTTAGGCGCTTCTCGACCAGCACCTTGGTTTCCGGAGGCGCTGCCTTCACGTATCGCTCTTTCAGGTACTGCTTGGTCTCGGCGTTGCCCACGGCGTTGGTCAGGATGTAGAGCTGAAGCATGCGGCCGAGCACGGGATCTGTCGTCCGGATACGGCCGTCGATTTCCTCTATCTGCTTGACCGTGAAGTGGCACCCCTCGTCGAGGCTAACGCCGGTGTAGCTCTTGCCGTAGAACCGCATCCAGTCTTTGTCGTCGTGGCAGCTGGCGAACAGGACTTGGTAGCCACACGTCGCGCACGTCCACGTCTTTCCCTTGTCGCGGTACTCGCCCATGTTCCCCTCGCCGGAGAAGTCGATCACGAACTCCGTGATGACCTCCTCGAGCTCGTCGAAGGTGCGGCGGACGAATAGCCAGCGACCCTTGCTCCGCTTGATCTCCCCGCGGCGAATCCGCTCGTGCTCGCCAGCGTGCTGTTTGAGCCACGCGCGGGCGCCGATATGACTTTTCCCTGGTCCGGCGCCTCCGCCGAGTAGCACCCAGCGGGCCATGGTGGCGAAGCCCTTCGTCTGCTGCCCGAGAAATGGCGCGAATTTGACGTGCGACGGCTTGTGGTCGAGGCACAGGCGCTCGCCGCGGATGTCGAAACACGCCGCCTCCGGGCATCCCGCCCGCGCGCAGGACCCGAATGGCTTTCGGCCGTGGCCATACCAGTTGTCGTCCGTGCGCAGCCACGCGCTGGCCGATAGGCCGCTGGGGACGGGGAGGCCGGCCTGCGCGCTCATGGTGTGTGCTCGAACTCCTCGACCCACACGGCGCCCTCCAGGCTCCAGGCCCCGGCGTCATTCACAAGTACGCGCACGGCGTTGCCGGAGACGTCGAAGGTCATCGTCACGTCCGGCGTTAGGTTCTCCTGTGGGGTGTGCACTTCCGCCACGGCGCCAATGAGCGTCGGCGCACCGGTGACGCGCACATGGTTCGCGACTCGCTCGAAAAACGCACCCGCTGCCGACCCGACCACTTGAGCCTGGAGAACTGCACGGGTTTTCCTCGTCGTGTTTTCCGGCATTTCGCTGCTGGTGTAGACGACGTGGCTAACGCCGTCCGCCGCGGTGGAGAAAGCCTGCTTGGAATACCCGGCGCCCTCGATGTCCGTGGCGTGCGCGTTCACCGTGTCGCGCAGATCCTGTAGCAGGCGGTCGACGCGCTTGCCCTCCTCGGAGCCGAGTGCGGCGGTGCCCATGCGGCCGGGCGTGACGGGCTCGCGTACCCTACGCGCCATCGTCGCCCTCCACGGGTGTCACGTCGACGGCCTCGAGCTGCGCCTGCGTTTTGTCCTCGACGGGCAGGACGTACATGTCCGGCTCGCTCCGCGGCGGTCCCTGGTTGCGGGCCGCGCTCTGAAGGCGCACCTTGTGGCGCTCCTGGGCGGCCTTGAGGTAATAGGGAGTCTGCTTGTCGATGTTTAGGGCGTCGCGGGCTATCTGGATTTGCAGGGTGGACACGCCCTCGGCCCTGAGGGAGACCAAGATCTGGTCGGGCGTCTTGCCATCCGCAAGTTCGGCCTCCAAGCGCGGGGCGAGGTTCATTGCGCGCGTGATCGCGAGATCGTCCTCTGCCTGCTGCACGATGCCCTCGAGCAAGGCGCCGAGGCGTTCCTGACTCGGGTCAGCCACCGCCGCCCCCAACGACACGCGGCAGCCCCGGCAATGCGAACGTCTCTCCCCGGCGATCGAGGAAGTCAGCCAGGTCGCGGCCCTTGACTAGCCACGGCGCGCCCTTGCCCTCCTTGTTCGGCGTCAGTCGCGAGGCCTTGAGAATCCCGGACTGGCACGCGCGGGTGAGGGTTGACCGCTTGACGGGTAAGTACTTCTGCACCTCGCTCAGGCGGTACCAGCGGTCGAGATCGAGTTTGTTGGTGGGGCGCTTCTGCACGGGGCGCCGCCATCGGGGCTCACGCGTGCCGTCGGGCAGCTCCTGGAAGTAGTCGCAGGGGCGGCCTTCGGCGTCGCGCGGTCGGTTCTCCCAGTCGGTCACTCCAGCCACTCCGGCAGCCGTTTGTGAGCCATGTCTTGCGCTGCGCGCGCCTGGAGCTCGTGCGGGTTGCGCCGGTATCCCCTGCGCATGCCCGACAGGTAACTCGCCCAGTAGCCCATCACCCAGCGGTGGAAATCCTCGCGCCACATTGCGTGCGCGAATTCGTGGACGCGCAGATATTGGCTCGGAAGTCCGCGGTACAGGATGAGGTGGCAGAAGGGCAGGGCGAGATACACGCCGTCGAAGTGAAACGGGAGCCACGGGACGACCAGTTCAAGCGCGCGTAGGCGCAGCGGCGGGCGTGGCTCGCGGAGGATTGTCAAGCGGCCGCCTCCTCTTTCGCGTCATCGTCGCGCCACCGGACGATCTGCACGTCGCCGTCAAGCGTGGTCAGGCTCCGGTGCGGCACCTCCGGCGAGTGGCCGGCGCCGAGGTAGCACCGCGAGGGCTTGCCCAGCAGAGTCGCCGCGGGGTGGAGTGCGAGACAGAGGCCGGTTCGGGCGTCGCTCATGTCGCTCACTCGACCGGCCTCGGTCCGCCGCCCCAGTATTCGATTTCGCCGTCGATATTCAGCTTTGCCGGGTCGGTGACCCAGACGTTCGTGGCCACGATTTGCGGCGTGCTGTAGTGGTCGTTGTAGACCTCGAGGCCGGCGTAGAGCGTCTCCTCGCTACCAGGGCCGTTCCACACGTAGTGCGGAATCGGGCCGACGTCGCGGGTGATATTGCACGCGGGACCGGGCCCCAACGTGCCGTTGATCGAGCCGAGAAACCGTGTGTCAACAGTGCCGCGGAACGAGTAGAGGTAGGCGCTTACCTGCGTGGAGACCGGGTCGCCATCCCCAAACGGCAGGACGGTGACCTCGCACTGCATATTCGACGACCCGCCCCCCCAGCGAAACCCCATCGAATTAAAGCCAGTGCCATCCCAGGGCGCGCCGCCGGCGAATTGGCTGTCACACGACAAGAGCACCCATTCATAGAACGGGACACACGGATAATTCAGGTCGCCGGTACTGATGCAAATGTCATCGCCGTTTACCAGCACCCACCGCTTGATCACCGATACTCTCGTCCGGGAGGTGGTGTGGGTGACCCCGCTGTAGGGGTTGATGGCGGCTGCGCTGACCTGGCCCACTTCCATATGCACGCGGTAGGTAGCGCGCACGGCATGCCCGAATATGTGCTCGTCGACGACGCGAGGGTCGCTCCATTCCGACTCCAGGCGCGCGAAGGTGTACAGGTGCAGGTCAGCGGCGTCGCGAGGGTAGCCCTCGAGCTCGCACGGGTCGGTCAGCGCCCTGGTCACGGCCTCGACCGGCTCATCCTGCGGCGGCAGGTGCTGCGGGCCGGGGATGGGAGCGGGGGCGCAGGCAAAACACGCGACACCGAGCGCTGCCACCCACCTCGCAAATCGCTTCAGCATGGCCCCACGTTGTCATACGTGGCCATGCACTACAAGGCATTACTTTGCACTATGTTGCCACTGCTCGCACGCACAGCGTTGACCAGCGGGCGCAGGAGACCCAGGATGCCGGCATGCGAAGGTTGGCGCTCCTGGCGGTGATAGCGTCGTGCGGCGAGGCGGGCGAGCTCCCGACGATCGGCCGGTGGAACATGGCGGGCTGCCCCCATGTCGACAGCGGCGTCTACCGGCGCGAGCTCGAGGTCTGCCAGGCCACGGACGTGCGAGAGGTGTTCATGGGCGGAGACGGCGCCTGGGAGACCGGCTGCGTGGTGGTCGACAGCCGCCGGAGAGGCGACACCTGCTCGAGGGACGTCACCCTGCAGTGCCCGGGGCGGACCTACGTCGGGCGCGTGTCGGTGCCGGCCGAGGGGCTGCTGCTATTCGACGGCGACGTCCTGGGCGAGCAGACGTGCCGGGGTAGCGTCACGCTTACGTGGCTTCGGGCGCTGTAGGGGTTCAAGGCTCCCTGCCCGAGAAGAAGTCCTCCAGCGCGGTGTCGACGAACTCCTTAGTATGGGTGCCCGGGCAGGACAGGCTGCGCGCCTTGAGGAAGCGAATCAGCTCGCCGATGTCCCGGCGCAAGCAGTTCACCTCGCAACTGAACGTGTCGGGGACCGGTTCGGGCATGCGGCTACGGTAGCGCGGAACGGCGTCGGACTCAAGCTCGGGCGGCACTGCGATGTGCGTCGACTCGCCCTCGAGCTGTGCGCAGATCCACGCAGGGGCAATCAGGTACTCGCAGACGAATACGCGCGGGGACGCCGTCGCTCGGTGTCCGTCGCTGTCCAGGGGGCGAAGACAGGCGGGGCAGAGGGCGGATTCACTGGGCATTGCGGCAAAAGCTCCTTGTCCTGATTTTGCGCTGGGGTGGTCTGGAAACGGCCCCCCTCCCCCCTCCCTCCCCTGATACCCCCCCTAGGGGTGGGGGTTGTTGCGCATGACACGCATGTCACGCGCTGAACACGCGCGCATGTGAGAGAACGAAGTTTCTCAGCTAAGAGCGCGAATCCCCTAGAGAAGGTCCCGAAAATCTAGGGTGATCTCGTAGCCCAGCACAGCAGCAACGAGCAGGGAGACGCGCCAGACGCCATAGCCCACACCGCCGAGAGCGCCCAGGATGACGGCGCCGCCTACGATGGCTCCCGCTGCCTCGTCCCCCCTGTCACCGGCTACGAGCTTGCAGAGCCCCACGAAGACGGCGAGGCCGACGACCGCCGCGATCGCCCACCCGGCGAGGCCCAGTGCGCCCCATAGGATAGACCTACCGGTCTCGAGGAAGCCGCTCACGCGCCCTCCCGGTTGGTAGTGGCGGTACCAGCTATGGCGCTCCTGTGATTCCGCGCAGTTAGCGGAACACCAAGAGAACCTGTACTGATGATACAAAGTATCGCTGTCGTGTGTCGGCGTTGGTTCTCGTTGTCACTTCGCATCTTCTCCTCCTGCGTCGTGATTGGTTTGTGGCGTGCGTTGGTGATGTGAAGCTTGGGGAGCGCCGGCGGGCTGGTCTCTCGTCTCGCCCATTTTCTCGTTGAACCATCCGAATGCCCCGGCCCCGCCCCGGTTGTCGTGGGGCAGGTTATCGAGCGGATGCGGCTTCCGGTCCGGTAACACCACGCCCGGCCACAGGTCGCTGGTGAACCACTCGCCCTTCACCTGCTCCCCCAGGCTCGCATCAAGTCCTGCTTCACGCCCTTCCATAGGTCAGCGCAGTTCGGGTGGTGAACGCCGACGCCACCGCCCTGGGTATCGAGTCCGCCTAAGCCGCAGCTACAGCCACCCGTCCCGTCGCTCCCCTCATTGCGGGCCGCATGGCCATCCGAGCCTGGCGGCGATTCGGGGCGGCCCTCGCTCTTCTCCATGTAGGCCAGGTTAGAGCCGGTGCATCTCGGTGGCAAGGGGGATTTGGTGAGGCGCCTTGCACAGTCTTGCGCTGGTCCGAGTTATTGAACGGCGTTCAACTGCTGCCTGTCCCTGCGCTCTGGGTGGCTTCCCCGATCGCTGAGGCTAGGGGATCTTTCTCGATCCCGTCTGCGCGCGCGCGTGAGGGCTAATGCAGCACATCCCGGGAAATCCTGTCAAGGGGGTTGTGGATTCCCCTTTGCTCACCGATGGTTGCGCCTTGCGTGCACAACTCTCTCGGTGGCCAGGGCGCGCGGTTGACGCGAGTTACGTGCTCTGCGTCACCAAACTAGCGCCTCAAACTCGGTCAGCTTCGCGTCGTTACAAACGGGGTCGCCGATTTACCCGTTTCACCTGTCAATGCCCACGGTTGCGAGTGTTTACCTGCGCCGTTTGAGCGACTTCGCCAGGTCACCCGGCTGAGGGCCGTCCTTCGGGAAGTCGCCAAGAAGCTCCACCGGCGCGTCCGGGTCCCACGTGGCCTTCGGCGGTGGCGCCTGCTCGGCGGCGTGGGATCTCCTCACCTCACACACCACGCTACACCACGGCCGATACGCGATTCGGTCGTCGTAATTCGTGTACTCCCGCCCACACTCGGGACACACGTCAACGAAGGCTGCCACCGTCGTCCATCTCCATCGCCAGGTTCATCGTCTCTTGCGTGTAGGTCACGGCCACTTATCCGGGAGGTGCGCCTTGGCCTGCTCGATCAGGCGGATCAGGTCGTCGCAGTCCTCCTTGCTGAGCAGGTGATTACCCTCGGAGCTGCCCTTGTTCCAAAACTCGACGGTGGCGTACTGCATGCCCACCTTCGGGTTTGCCACGGCGAACCACTCGCCCTCCTCGAGATACACCTGATTTTCCTTCGGCATCTTTAGGCTCCTCCTTCACTCAGCTCGCCCACCATCGCATCCAGCCCCGTCCCCCGCAACGCCCACACGCCCGGGGAAGACGCGTGGGCGAGAACGTGGGCGCGGGTCACCTGGCTTTCACTCCCGCGCTGCTCGGGTTGTTCCATCCGATATCCGACCCTTCCCAGTGCAGGCCGACGCCCATGAACGTGACACTAGCATCGCCCATGGTGATAAACAGGCTGTCGGGCTTGCCGTCCTTGCCGCGGTCGACGGTGACGTTGCATATCCTCTGCCCGTTCATTGCGGCCTGAAGGGTTCTGTCGGACTCGTGCGTGTCCAGGTAGCGGTTGCGCAGCTGGATCTCGAGCTTGTTCACGTGCTGTTTGAGCGTCTCGATCTCCATCGCTGCAGTGCCTACGCCGCTGTCGTAGCCCTTGCTGTATGATTTACTCCTGGCTTCGTCCAGCAGCTTCTCTAGGCTCACATCCGTGTCGCTCATCTCGCGACCGCCCCCTCTGGCGCCTGCCCCAGCGCCCGTTTAAGCAACGCGATCTCCCCGTTGAGCCGCGCCACCTCGGCCACCTTCTCGCCAAGCTTCCTCTCCCACCCCGCGCGGGTCTTCTCGATTCGCTGCTCCTCGGTCAGCCGCGCGCGGGTCTTCTTCTCCTGCGTGTCGCTCATCGGAGCCTCATCGCGAGCCGCCACAGTCCCGCGTCTGCATCGTGTGGGAAGTTTTCGGGTATTGCCATTGCGAGGGCAAACAGGTCCCTGGCCCCCGCCTCCAGACGCCTCGCTTCGTCGAGGATGGCGTTCCTCCCTGACTGTCGAGACGAGCACTTAGCTTCACTTGTCGCCTCAGCCTTCGCGACGTCGCGGTACCCCTGAAAATCCTCGTTTATGCTCATGACAATTTCCTCTCCCTGTTCTGCTGTTGTCGGTCCTCATACGCCCGCGCCATCTCCTGTGCGCAGGCCGCAAACTCCGTGCTCGTGAATCCCAGTCGCCGCATCGCCTGCCACGCCGCCATCACCAGCGCGGCTGCCAGCTCTCCCTGGCACGACAGCGGTCGCAGCTTGTCGATCGCGGCCTCGACGGCGGCGTACACGAGATTTGGATTCATCGTCCGCTCACTCTTGCGAGTGCCTTTTCGAGGTTGGCCTCGGCGAGTTTTGTCGTCTCTTGGTAGAGACGCCTAGACACGAGCAGCACGATCTCCCTGGCGACTTCTCGCTCCCATACGCCCTCGGACAGCAGAAGCGCTTCCTCCGGCGGCTCAAAGGCGCGCACGAACCGCTCGACGATCGTGGACTCGACCAGGTGTCGCCATCTTAGGATTTCGTCGTCCCTGCGCTTTTTACAGTCGAACGCCCATGCGCCTCCGAGGTTGGGCGCTAGTCTGGCCTCGGCGCCCTGCCACCCCATGGTGATACTCATAGCCGACCATCCAGCCGCCACTAGGTCAAAGAATCTGTCGCTCTTGAAAGTCACCCTTCGCTCCTCTCCGCCGCTTCCTCGGCCACGGCCAAATCCCGGGTCAGCGCGCGATACGCGGTCAATACGTCGTTGCTCAGGTGTTCACTGCGCAGGTGCTGGCGAATCACCTCCCAGTTGACGGCCGCGCTGCGAATGGCGTCGAGCGTAGACGTCGGTTTGCGCTTCACAGTCCAACCCCCGTTGCCCTGAGGGATAGTCGCTTACTCACGCACTTCGGGCAGTTCTTATTAGCGCTGCCATCCGGCATCTTTCCGCCACACGAGCGGCATCGTCGGAGCCTCTGTCTCGTGTCGCGGATTCGCTGCAGCCTCGCGCTGGCGACCTCTCGGTGCGTCTGGCACGTCGACAGCCCGGGGACGACTGGTTCGCAGCACGACAGAGTCGCTGCGCACTCGCCGCTGTCCCGTCGCTGGCGGTGTTGTTCGCGAGTCACCGTATCCTCCCTTCCGCCCGCATCTGGGCTTCGAGGGCTGCCCGCTCCTCGGGTGTGAAGATCTTCACCGGGCGCAGCGGCTCCTGTGCGCGCTTCAATTCGCTGGCTTTCTTTTCCTGGTATGGCTTGATGCGAAGCCCGTGCATGGCGCCGCCACCCACCTCACCCGTGCACTTGGTGCACACGAGACTCGGTCCGTTGAAACAGTTCGTGTGTGACAGCAGCCCGCAGCTCTGGCAGCGACGACGCCCCCGCTTGTCGGCTCGGCCGCCGGCGAAACAGAATTCGTTGCCCAGGCTCTTGTCGTCGCGATCTACCATCACTTCTCCTTTCGAACCTCGGTCACGTCATCGCTGCCAATTGGCGGATGTAGCGTGCGCCGGCAATCGACGCAGACGTACGGGAGACGCTTCTCCATTCCATCCGGCCAAATCTTCACGTCCACTTCGGTCGCGGGAGCGGGCGAACATAAATAACAACCGATGTCCGTTCTCACCGACCGCCTCCCAGCCGC
>Ga0214472_10000933_pt1 | contig 34494 bp, 24 predicted proteins | sample RVTome_6_FD_207662 | JGI IMG/M metagenome (GOLD analysis project Ga0214472, IMG submission 207662) | Soil microbial communities from uranium-contaminated site in the Upper Colorado River Basin, Wyoming, United States - RVT140D175 | ecosystem: Environmental > Terrestrial > Soil > Contaminated >...
CAAGCCGACACCGGGGGCGGCGTACATGGTCTCGACCATGTCTCGCGCGAGCTCCTCCAGCGAATCCGGGAAGTCGGTGACGGGGTCGGACACTTTGGCGAGCTCTTCGGCCCCGAACTTGAGAATTGGTCTGAGTGGCATCTCTTAATCTTTTGTCATCTCTAGTGCGACTGGGCCCCACCCCCGTCGCCACGCCGCTACGCGGCTTCTCTCAATTAGAGCCTCACTCCTCGTTCGGCTCCTGGCCTCCGCTCGACCGGCGTCGCTGCGGCCGCCGGGCGCTGCGCGGCGGCTCCCAACTGACCTAAGCCGGAGGGCACGTAGCAACCTCCCCGGAGGGCACAAGGCGGAATCCGAGAGCGGCGGCTCTTCGTCGCAGGCTCCGCTCCACCCGTGTTCGGTATTGCTGGTCGTACCATTGTTGGCCCTTCTCGACGTACTCCGTGCCGTAGCACAGCATGGAGTAGTAGATGACGGCAATCTTTCGCGCGGTGGCAGTGATGGCCTTGGGAGCGCCGCGGCGTGCCCGGACTCTACGATAGAAGGCGCCTAGGGCGTTGTCCGCGTTGTAGAGCGCGCGGGCGCCGAGACGGAATGCCGTAGCCGCTCGGTTGGCGCTCGACTGGGTCGATCGCCCCAGAATCTTACCTCCGGATTCTCGATGGTTCGGGCTCAAGCTGAGCCAAGAGGTAAAGTGCTTGGGGTCTGTCCAGCGGCTCATGTCCAGTCCCGTTTCGCTCACCGCCTGCAGAACCGTGTAGCTGTTCAACCCTGGCACTCGAGTGAGGTCTACCCCCGTCATCTCATACAATCTCGAGCGCAGATCGAACTGCGGCTCGTTTCCCCCGCTCTTCTTGTGCTTTCCGGTTGGCAGGCTCCCCCCTCGAGCGCGCGGCTCAAACTCGCGAAGCTTCCTCTCGATTTCTCGGTCGCAGTCCCGGATCTTCTCCTGATAGTAGTCGTAGAGCTCTACCGCCTGACGCAGGGAAAAAACGTGCTCCTCACGATAGTTTCCCTCCAGGGCCTGCGCGATGGTTTCCTCGCTGTTCTTGCAGTTCGGGTCCCGGAACTGCGCCAGAGCCCTTCCGTCTCGCTCTCCGGCCAGAATCGCTCGCACAATCTTCTGTCCCGTCACTCCCATGAGATCTCGCAGTACGTGGTGCAGCTGCAGACCCATCTGAGTCAGCGCCTTGTGCATATGTTGGATATGGGTCGCTGCCATTTTCACCAGCATCGAACGCTGTCGCTGGTAGCCTCTCAGTTCGCAGATCGCTCCTTCAGGACGAAAGGCCGGATGAAGCAGTCCGTAGCGATGCAGCTTCTGTAACCACTCGGCATCGGTTTCGTCTTTCTTCCGACCCGATACATTCTTCACCTTGCGAGCATCCACCAGATACACTTCAAAGCCCTGTTCCTCCAGAAGCTCGTAGAGCGGGATCCAGTAAACCCCAGTCGACTCCATCGCCACGGTCCTCACCCCGCATTGCTTCAGCCACTCGCTTGCTTCCCTCAACTGGGGCATCAGCGTCGAGAATGTCCGGATCTGCTGCCCCTTGGGGTCTCGGCCTTTCGGTACACAGATAACAACCGCTCGCGCTCCGATGTCCACCCCCGCAGCATCCAGATTCACCTCTTCCAAAAGCTCCTCAATCTGACGTTGGCGTCGCTGCCCTTGACCTCGTCTTCTCCTTCTGACAACATCTCCCATGTCCATGCTCCTTTCGGCGCACTGGGGACAGGGAGCACTTGCTTAGCGATCTCCCAATCGGGATCACGTCAAAAGCGTGTCACCATGGTTGCTATCGCTTATCCCTGCGGGCCTCGCTGAAGGCCGGGAACTCGTCCCAATGCCGTTTACGGCCTTCTCCCTGGTGCGCCGCAAGGAATCTACCTCCTCCACTTCGGCTACGCCCCTGTCAGTTCCGGCTGCGACGCGGCGAAGCCGCGTCAGTCGCTGAGGGCTCCTCGCGGTAGGCTGCTGCACGTCATCCTTGCGCACCCCGCCCCCTGCGCACGATGCCAGACTAGTTTGGGCTGGACAAGGAAGGCAAACTCTCCGCCCGCCCGCGGAATTGCCGGCTGGTTATTCGGAGGGAGAAGCGGTTCTTTCGGCGCTCGCGCGGGCGGCTTCCTGGTGAGCGAATCCGAGCTCTGGTCTGGCAAACAGAAACCCCTGACCATAGGTGATGCCGAGATCGAGGAGAGTCCTGAGCTCTTCCTGAGTCTCGACACCTTCCGCGATGACGTTCGCTTTGACCTTTTCGGCGAGGGACAAGATGGCCTTCAGCATTTCCCGTTTCACGAAGCTGGTATCGATGTCGCGGACCATGAGCAGGTCGAACTTCAAGTAGTTCGGTTTGAGGTGGACAATCTTCTCGAGACCGGAATAGCCTGCCCCCATGTCGTCCACCGCGACCGCGAAGCCCACGTCGGTGAAATAGTTCATCGCCTCCAGAAAGAGACTGTAGTTCTCGATCGCGAGCCGCTCGGTGATCTCCAAGACGATGCGGGAAGGGTGAAGATTCATTCCCTTGAGAAAGTCGACCATGAGCTGGCCCTGGAACTCCGGATCCCGGATCGTCATCGGCAGCGTGTTGACGAAGAGCTTGTAGGGGGCTTCTAGATTCGCCGCACCGATGAGGGCCTTCCGCCGGCAAAGGCGATCGAGCTCGAAAAGGAGATCAGACTCGGTTGCGATGTCGAAGAGCATGTACGGGCTCTCGAACTCCGTACCCTTCGGTCCCCGGGTCAGCGCCTCGTATCCTACGATCGACTGATCCTTCATGTTGACGATCGGCTGGAAGACCGTTTGCACGTCTTCCTTCAAGATGATCTCTTGCAATATTTCCTTGTTCTTCACCTCCACCCGGTACCCCTGAAACTTGGCCATTTGCCGAGCCTCGTCGATCACTTTGAGGATGAGCCGTTCCTCTTTGATCAGTGGGTTATGGAGGACTAGACCGTAGCCGATCCCGAGCTTGGGTCGACTACGCAGATAAGAGCAAGTCATTCGGTAGATTCGTTTGCTGAGGTACGAGTGGATGCGGTCTCCCAGATGCTCGAGGTCACCCTTACCGAATGGTTTCTCCTCGCGCTTCTTGGACAAGAAGATTAGAAACACGTCACCGTGTTGTTCGTTGACGGTGACCAGGTCGTCTTGGCGCGTTTGCATCCCCCGCATGTCGAGGATGAGCTTGGTGACCAGGTGGAGCACTTCTTCGTAGATCTGGCTTCCGTAGTCGTGCTCGATCTGAGAGAGCCGTGACGCATCGATGTAAAGGAGGGCGAGGGACTTGTTGCTGACCAACATCGTCTTGATTTCATCGAACTTCTCGCGGTAGGTAGCGAGGTGCGATGGCGTGACGACCGTGGCGGTCGGTTCCCTCCGCTGGCCGGTCGGCTGTTCTCGAGCCGGCGCCGTGGTGCGGGCCCGGTTGGCGGCTTCGAAGATCGAGGCGATGACTCTCGGTGATCCGCCGTTTTGTGGATTGCCCTCTGCCTGTGTTTTCTTGCTTTCCTCGGATGCCACGGGACGACCTCTCTGATGACTCTCGTCGGGTCAAGTCACCAGTGCGACTAGGAGCAAGGGTTGTGCCGAGTGAGACGCTCTGGGGCGTTTTCTTTGCCTTTCCCTAACTAGCTTCTATCCATAGAGTTGTGGTTATGGCGGGGGGAAAATCCTTCTGCATCCTTTTGCGCGAGCACGGGGGGCGTTGCCTACGGCTGGGTAGTAAAAGCCCAACAAGCTCTGGCCATGGTATCGACGAGGTAAGACTGTGAGGCTGGTAATATAATGACCCGATCGCCGCCACGCCCAACGGGCAGATCGAGGATCGACACACCACATGCTCTCGATGATGGACCTGATCATCGCGCTCAAGGGGATTCCCCTCTTCGCCTGTGTCCACGGCGAGGGTCTCAAGCGAGTCGCCGAGACGATTCGCGAGATGAGGATATCAGCGGGCGAGTTGATCTTTGCGGAGCACGACCTCGGAGACGAGATGTACATCGTCCACTCGGGACGAGTTCTCATCTTCCACGAAACGGGGGGCCGCGAGAATGTTCTCGACTCGATCCGTTCCGGCGGATACTTCGGAGAAATGGCGATCATCGACGAGCAACCTCGCTCCGCCTCGGCACGCACCACGGAAGAAACGGTATTGCTCGTACTTCACAAGAACGATTTCCGCACCGCAGTTCATGACTACCCCGATATCGCTTTCGAGGTCATGAAGGAGCTCATTCGCCGGCTCCGCGAGGCGGATCAGCGTATCCGCACTCTGGCGGGAGAGCTTCAACGAGGTCAAATTGAGACTGAATAAGTTCCTCAACATCCTGGAATCGGACACTCAGCCGCTCTTACTCCTGGGAATGCTGCACTTCGTCATCGCGGCCTCCCATGCGCTTTTCGACATTTCGGTAACCTCTCTCTTGATCGCGGAGCTCGGCCCGGATGTCCTACCCCAGGTATACGTCGGGAGCGCCCTGCTCTTGGTCACCATCGGCTTATTCGTGCTCCCCCTCATCGATCGGCTCGATCGGATGCGGCTCTTCGTGGGGACCCTCCTCTTCTTTGCGGTTGCTCTGACCGCTTTCTACGGCCTCGGGGGGAGCGCACCGGGTCTGGCCTACCGGGGTCTCTATTTGCTGTGCTACTTGATGAAAGGTCTCCTGTTTCTCCAGTTCTGGCTAATCGCGGGAGAGGTCATGGACCTGAGGCAGGCAAAGCGGACCTTTCCGATACTGCTCGGCTTCAGCCTAGGTGGCGGCCTCGCGGCGTCGCTCGCCGCCTCCCTCCTTCCCCGCTGGTTGAGCCCGGAGTCCCTGCTGCTGGGAGCAGCGGCTTTGTTGGCCCTCGGCCTGGCACCGACAAAACTCGTCTCCCGCCGCTATCGGGACCGACTTCGTCGCCCGCCCGTTCCCGGGAAGTTTCGTGTCCGCGACATATGGAGCCAACTTCGCTCGGATCTCAAGATATCGTTGAGCTCGAACCTGCTGCGGAACCTGGCGTACGCAACTTTGATTTTCTCCTTGCTCGCGCAGGTGATGGACTTCCTCATGGGTAAAGCGGCGAGCCTCCACTTCACGACTGCCGCAGGTAGTGTCGATCCTCAATCCCTCACCGCCTTCTATGCCGCGTTGAACGGCGCGGTCATCGGTACTGGCGCCGCCTTGCAGTTCCTGGTAGCGAATCGGCTTATCTCTTCGGTGGGCGTCACGCGCGGTCAGATCACCGGCTCGCTCGTTTTCGTCTTGGGATTCGGCGCCATCGGAGTCGCTCTCCTCGTTGCCGGGAACGCGTTTGGAACCGCGTTCTTCATCACCGTGCTTGCAAGCCGCGCGATGCAGAAAGTGCTACGCATCTCCATCTATCGGTCTTCGATCGACCTCATTTACAACCCGATCCCAACCGAGCGACGCGGACGAGCGAAAGCCTTCAAGGAAACGGTTCTCGACCCCATGGGCGTTCTGTGCGGAGGCCTATTCCTCATGGCAAGCGGACTCTTCGACATGAGGGTCCTGGTCTTTGCCTCTCTCGGCCTGGCGGTCGCATTTCTCTTTTTGTCGCTTCGCCTGAAGTCCGACTATCTCGAAAGCCTGGTCAACGTACTGCGTGAGAAGAGCCGCTACCGTTTCGCCATCCCATCGGGCACCGGGCGAGCGAAGGCGGGACCCCATGGCATGGTTTCTGATCTCGAGCGCGCTCTGGGAAATGGAGAAGTGGCCGTCCGTCTGCTCGCCGTGGAAGTGGCTGCCGAACTGAGAGAGCCCGCCGCCGCTCCGCTCCTGGTCAGCCGCTTTCGCGCCGAGCCCGATCCCAAGGTGCGCGCAACCATGGCCGTCGCGCTCGGGAAGCTCCTCGGTCGCCGAACCGATTCGCTCGAAGCGCTAGAGCCCTCCCTCGAGGACGACGACCCTCGCGTGCGGGCCAACGGCATTCAGGCTCTTGCGCAGATCGGCCTCACCGAATCGGCCCCGCTCATCGCTCCTTTCGTTCGTGATCCCGAACCGAGAATTCGGGCCAACGCGGCGGTCGCTTTCAGCCGGTTGCTCGCGGAAGAGGGAACCGCCGAGGGCCGCGAGATCTTGCTCGACATGTATGGCTCGCGTGAAGAGCCTCCGCAGCTCTCGGCACTCTTCGGGTTTGGGGAGATCGGAGATCAGCCATCAGTGGAGGTGCTAGGAGAGGCCATGAAAGACGAGCGGGGCGCCGTACGGCGTAGGGCCTTGTTGGGGCTCGCGCAGGCGGGTCGGAGGGAAGCCATCGATCTGCTCCTCCAGTTCATGGAGGAGGGAGACGGTTCGACCCGGCACACGGCCGCACGGGCACTCGCGACCTGTGGTGAGGCCGCGGTGGATCCTCTCCTGCTGGCGCTCTGGAGCTCGAACGTCGAGGTGCGACAGTTCGTGGTGCAAACGCTGGGCTCCATCGGCACGTCGCGCGCCCGGCAAGCTCTCGTTCACATCCTCTCGCTCGAGGCCCAGGAAGCCTACTATGACCTGGTACGCCTCGATAAGCTGGGTCAGCTTCCCCAGACACCGGGCCTCGTCTTACTGGCGGACTCTCTCACTCAGCGAGTCGAGCAAGCCAAGCGTAACGCCCTTCAGGTTCTAAGGCTCAGCTATGGTGACCGCAAGGGAATGCGTATGATCCTCAGCAATCTGATGCACCCTGAGCCGTACGTAAGGTCGAGCGCGATCGAGGCTCTCGAGGTCCGGGTCGACGCTTCCACCTTGGGCGGAGTCCAACCACTGTTCGAGCACTCGAACCTGAGCGTCACGGCGGAGCACGGAGGTTCGCTCTACGAGATGCCTTCCAAGAAGCCGCTCCAGATCCTGTTCGAGCTCGCGAGCGACAAGTCCAGGTGGATTCGAGCCTGTGCCCTGTTCGCGCTCGGTGAGATCGGAGGAGAAGACGTGCTACCAGTCTTGGAGCGACGGGCCGACGATCCTTACGAGCTCGTTCGGCTCAACGCCATCGAAGCGCTGGGCCGACTCGCCGGGAGCTCCACGATGAAGTTGCTGGAGAAGATTCGGACCGAGCAGGAGGGGCTTACCCGACGGTATGCGGACGAGGCGATCAGGAGCATTCAGTCTCGCGTCGCCCTCACCTGACCGTCCCGATGATCCTCCAAGGCAAAGTAACCACACGCCCAAAGCAGCCCGAGTAGCAAATAAGCGCACAGGGCCGCGTAACTCGAGTCCATTAGTCTGCAACGGAGAACTTGGACCGCAGAACGGGTACCAACCGTTACGTCAGCACCGCTTGGAATACTCCCACCATTCCCTGGAGAATTAGGGCTCCCGTCCGATGCCGACGACGTCGTAGCCGGCTCCGGCGCGGCGCAGATAGACCTGCACGGCCTGGTCCCAGTCCGGGTGGTCGTCGTGCAGTGAGTGGATCTCGGCCCGCAAGAACTCGCCCTCGGCGTTGCCGGAGACGACCCGCGGTAGAGGAACGCGCGTCTCACTCTGGGTCGCCGGCTGGCTGATCGTCTCACTCGTGCCGTTCGCGTTGTCGTAAATCGACCAACTGACACGGTACGTCGTGGTCCCATCCACGAACCCATGTTTCTCTGCCAGGTTGGTGAACTCGAGAGCGTTCCCAGTCACATGGAATTCGTCGAGAGGGTTTATTCGGCTGAACCCGAAACGGCCACATTTTTCCTGCCGCTCCATGAGGACCTGCAGGAAGTACTCCGCCAACTCCGGGCGGCTGTACTCGCCGGTCTCGACGATGGCTCGGAGCTCCTCGGGCGTGAAGCTCATGATGAGCTTGGCCGCCCAGAAGGCGTCACGGGCCGTCATGCGCACGAAGGCAGGGTTAGGATAGTCATTCCTCCAGCCTTCCGGATCGAAATAAGTACTCTCCCAGCGACCGACCGCCTGGTACTCTGGGAATGGCGGCCACTTCACGTGGCGATAGGTGGGGACCCGGAAGCCAAATCCCAACATGTTCTGCTTCACCTCCCCCGGGTCCAGCCAGTAACTGAAGGCGAGGTGTGGGTATTGCATGACGACCGAGCCGCTCCCGAAAGTGGACCCGAAGTCCAGCAAGTAATGTCGGATGTAGTGACGGCCATTCTCTTCCACCCAGGTGTCTTGCGTATTGTGCGCCCGCGTGTCGTCGTGATTCGTCCAGGCGGCTATCAAGCGCAGTCCTCGCAGCTCGCGTCGATCCTCGTGGGGGAAAATATCGTTCGGGTCGTCGCTACGCGTGCCGAAATATCGAAACGGACCGAGAGGCGTCCCCGGAATGTACTTGCTCGCCGTGACCCGCATCGTCCCGTCGTCGAGGCGCGGCACTCTCCGGATCATTCGCCGGAACCGCCAATCGGTCAGCGGTTCCTCGTCGCCGAACTGATCCTCCACCATCGTACCGGGCTCGATCTCGAAGTCCGCCGGATCGTAACGCACGATGTAGTTCTCCGGCACGTTGTAGCCGATAGCGTAGAAGATCTTCGTCGCGATGACCTCGGCGGCCGAGCTCAGCTCGGGAATATCTACCGGATCCAACTTGATCACGTAGCGGTCGCCCTTCTCGTCCCGAATCTCGAACCCCGGGGTGAGTCCCTGGCTCTTGCCCTCGAAGACGCTCCATGTCTCATCGGGATCGGGCGCGTTGCCGCGATTGGGACCGCGCTTGAGCTCTTCGAGACTCATGCGGCGAATGGCGTGCCGGTTCGTGAACCACGAGCTATCGGGCACCCCATCGAGGGTATTGACGTTCACCGCCTCGCTGCCGATGGGAGACGAGCCAAAGTCCCGAAACAGATGGCCGAACCGGTCGTACATGTCGCTCAGGGCGATTCGAGCCGGTTGCTGGGGCGTGTCGAGGCGATCGTCGTCCGAGGGGATTGGATCGTCCGAGCGGAACTTCTGCCCGGGAGCGGGGTGAACGGAAGCGATGAATGCCGCTATCATGAGGACGCCAATCTTCCTTCCCATCTTCATCTCGCTAAAAGGTCGGCCCGCCGCTTATATGGAATCGGAACCCTTCCCGGCTGTGAGCTAGATCGAAGCGTAGTGTCATGCCTCCTGGGGCATGTCCGCGGAGGCCGAAGCCATAGCCGGTATGCATGTTCTCGAAGTTGAAATCCTCCTCGTCTTCGAACACCTTTCCCGCGTCGAAAAAGAATGTGAAATCCGCGTAGGCCCACACTTCCCACCGATACTCCACGTTGACCAGGAGGTTTCTCTGGTCCCGGAAACGGAACTCGTCGTAACCGCGAATCGTCTTCGCTCCGCCCAAGGTCTCCATGAGATAGAAGGGGACCACGTCTCCGCCGTCCGGCGTCGAGTGAGAGGTTCGCAGCCGAAGCGCCAGAATCCGGCTCTTGGGTCCCAACGGGACGTAACCCTTCACCTCGGCGACGACTCTCGTGAAGTCAAACTCGTTCAACCCGGTGTCGTCCCACCGGCGGCTCGTGATCCGCGCCACCACGCCGACGTTGGGCACATCCCATTTGTCTCGGATATCGAACTCCACCCACCCTGCAACCACGCTGTAGTCGGTTTCCGGGTCTTGCGCCCCCGGCACCTCGGGTAGGGGGAAGACGTCCTCGACCGAGGGAAAGTCGCTGCCGCTGCTCGCCTCGGCGCGATAGAAAGCTCCTTCCGCCCCGAAGGAGAGAAGCCCCCGCGGGTTCAGCCATGCGTAGCCTCCGAGCAGCGTTTCTTCCAGGCGAAAGCTGCTATCGTTGTCGGCGCTCGAGCCATTACCCAGGCCGAAGAAGTTGACCGCCTTCAGGTCCCGGCTTTCCGCCCTGAACTTCAACTCGATCCTTCGATGGTCCTGGGGCGGCGGGAAGAGGACCTCCCCGTCGAACTGTGTGTAGCCCTTCGTCGAGACCCGAGCGTTCGCCTGAGCCTGAAATCGCTGAGCTTCGAGACCATAGATGTAGCCCCCGCCAAAGACCGTACCCGACCCGGAGATCATTCCGCCGAACAACGGACGGAAGCCATTCCAACCTCGGATCAACCAATTGCGAGGAAACTGGGACTCTTCCCACCCGCGCAGACGTGCATCCCAAGGGTGGACGGTCTCGGGCGTCAGCTCTCGGCTCTTCCCCTCTCTTCGTTCACGCAACATTTCGGCGCGCGTGCGATCGTCGGGCAGCGTCCCTTGCTCCGAGGCCTGCGCAGCGAGCGAAAGATCGGAAGTCGCCAACGAAGCGAGCAGCACAGGAACGACGAGGAAGGAGTCGAAGCGCCGGATCATGTTTTAGGCCTGTTCGCCCAGCCAGGTTATGGGAACGGGGTAATATAGCTCAGAATCCGGGCGTTTCGACAAGACTCCGTACCGAGAGTGGACATCGTTCTACAAAAGTCTAGGGAAGGGGCGGATCGGGTGTACTGCCGGGAGGATAGTGTCGCAGCAAACTATAAACTGCTCGGGTGATGGCTTTTTCCATTTTGTCGGGCTTCGGCAGCACGTTGCTTCCCTCCGCCCGCCAAATAATCTGGCGCGTCCCACCGTCGAACATCTCTATGGTCAACGTGCCTCTTTTTTCACGATGGAAATCCATCATCGTCTTCACCGCCGTGGGATCGAAGGACGACACCGTCTGGTAGCTCTGCGCACCGACTTCTTGTTGGATGCCTGCTCGATAGAGCAGAAGGACCTGCGGGTCTCCGAACGCTGCCTTCTGGAGGCCCTTGCGCTCGACGGCTCTCTCGATCGCCTCGGTCATGCGAATGTGGTTGGCTTCGTCGGGGATTGGTTGTTGCGTGCTCATCCACCCGTAAGTCTCGAGGGTGCTGAAATCCGTTTCGTGATCCCACGACAAGCGCACCGTCTCGGCCGCTTGGAGACCGCACACGACGAGCACGACGAACGCCGGGGAGAAGGCCAGTCGTTTCATGGTCGAGTCGATGTTAGCCCAGCCCGCGAGCCGAGGGCAAACGAGCTCCTCGATCCCGATTTCGAGTCCGGGCCCCGGCGAGGTACCTCAACCGCGCGAACTTGGTTAGACTGCCGGTCGGCTCATGAACCTTGCGAAGGTCATCGGCATCCGTCCTGGGGAGCTCCGTCCGACGTCCGCGATGTTCTGCCTGCTCGGCCTCATCATCGCGACCAGCTACATACTCAAGCCGGTGCGGAGCTCCATCTTCCTCACCGCGTTCGGAGCCGACCAGCTTCCCTACGTGTACATGCTCATCGGAGCGGTGCTTGGCCTCGTGGCCAGCGCGTTCTCCCGAATCGTCGCTCGATTCAAGCTGCACCGCGTTTTCACCGGCGCCTCTCTCTTTTTCGCGGTCAACCTCGTTCTCTTCTGGTGGGCGATCGGCTCCGGATGGCCCTTCGTTCCTTACGTCTTCTATGTGTGGGTCAGCGTGTTCACCGTCGTCATGCCGACGCTCTTTTGGCTCCTGGCGAACTACGTTTTCTATCCCAACGAGGGGCGACGACTCTTCAGCACCGTAACCGCAGGCGGCCTGCTGGGCTCAATTGCCGGCGGTGGGCTGACTTCCTCTCTCGTCCGTTTCATCGGAACCTCCGCTCTCCTTCTATGTGCCGCGGCTCTGCTCCTGGTCGTCGCCGCTCTCGCCACGCGGATTCAACGCGTGGAGCGGGATCGTCTGTCGGAACGATTCACCGAATTGCGCCGCCAAGAGACGAGGGCACGATCACTGGCCAAACAGGCATCGGGCACGGTCAGGCTGATCCTCGGTTCTCGCTACCTCCTGTTCCTCACGGTTACGACGACCGTGATCAGCGTGACGTCCACACTCGTGGACTATCAGTTCAACGTCGTGGCGGAACAATCCTTCGACACGATGGACTCCTTGACCCGCTTTTTCGGTACGTTCTTTGCCGCGATCAATGCCCTGGCGTTTCTCTCGCAACTCCTTCTCGCGGGTCGCGTTCTCACCCGCTTTGGCGTCGGGGCCGGCCTCCTCTTTCTTCCCGCGGGACTCCTACTGGGCTCCTTCTGGTTTCTTTGGGCGCCCAGCCTCCTCAGTGCCGCTTTTCTGAAGCTCTCCGACGATGGGTTGGGGAACTCGGTCAACAAGAGCAGCCTCGAGATTCTCTATCTGCCCATTTCACTCGAAGTAAAGAATCGAGCGAAGGCTTGGATGGACATGTTCGTCGAGCGCGTGAGCCGAGGCGTGGGAGGGCTCCTCATTCTTCTATCGACGACCCTGCTGGCACTGAGCGTCAATCAAGTAAGCTTGATCGTGCTGAGCCTGCTCGTGCCCTGGCTGGTCTTGACTTACCTGCTCAGGCGCGAATACGTTCGGACCTTCCGTGCCTCTCTGGCGCGGCGGGATATCGACGTGGCCGCGCTCACCGCCGACGTTCAGGATCCGCAAAGCCTCTCCGTTCTTCGTCAGGTACTGACGAGCTCGGACGAAAAGCAGATCCTCTACGCCCTCGAGCTTCTTCGCGGCTCGGACGACGAAGGCCTCGTCGAGCCCGTGGAACGGCTCACCAAACATGAGAGTCCAGAGATTCGAGCCGCCGCCATCCGCCTGCTCTGCAGTTACGCGCATCCGCCGTCGCTCGAGCGCGTGAGCGATCTCATAACCGATCCCAACCCCTTGGTGAGGGCGGAAGGCCTTCTTCTCCTCTACCGGATGGACAAGTCGCGAGGAGAGCGGGAGCTTCACGCGGTCTTTCGAGCCGGCAATGTCGCAGGTATCCATGCCGTCTTCGATAGTATGGAAGCCACCCCGGCCGTACTGGAAGGTGTATTGGACGAAGCGTTTCCGATTCGTTATGGGAGCTCAAACCGCGCGGAGGAACGGGAGCTGGCCGCGCGTTCGCTGGGCTTCATCGAGGGCAACGGCGAGCTGCGCGTGATGCTTCGCGAGCTGTTGAAGGATCCCTCGACCGATGTGGCGCGGTCAGCGGCGGCCAGTGCTGGAAGACTCCGTGACAAGAGCCTTATTCCCGACCTGATCCAGCAGGTCAGCCGCCGCCGGTTGAGAGCCCCGGCGCGGAAGGCGCTCGCTCGACTCGGCGACGAGGTCATCGCGGCCGCGGGAATCTTGCTCGAGGACGAAAGCCAGCCGATAGAGCTTCGCCGCGGTTTGCCTCGGGTCCTGGGTGAATTCGACAGCCAGGTCGCCGTCAAGCGGCTCCTCGCCTGTCTACCGGACGACGACCTGAACACGCATTATCAGATCGTCAAATCGTTGGGAAAAATGCGGGCGCGGGACTCGAAGCTCAAGTTCGACCGCTTGGAAGTCGATCGGATCCTGCACGCGGAAGCGGATGCCTATTCGAGCGATGCCGCGAGGCTCGCCGCCATCAGACGCAGCCGGCTCGAGGATGACTCCATGGCGCTCCTGCGGCACGCCCTTGCCGAACGCTTCGATTTCACTAGAGATCGCATCTTTCGTTTGCTGGGACTCATCTATCCGAAGGACGATATCTACAATGCTTGGAACGCGGTCGTGAACGGCCGACCGCCGGTCCGAGCCGCCGCTCTCGAGTTCTTGGGAAACCTGCTTTCCACAGATCATCGAGACTGGCTCCTCCCCTTGCTCGAGGCAATGTCTCCGGAGACCGTTCCGGACCTCGGATCGCGGCTGATCGACCGTTCCTCTTTGAAACTGGACCACGTGCTGCGCGAGCTCATCACTGGTAAGGACATCTGGCTTGCCGCCTGCGCCGCTACTCTGGTGGGAAGACTCCAAATCGTCGAGCTCGCCCCGGTTCTGGAAAGAGCGCTTGCGGAAGAGACACCCGTCTTGAAGGAGGCGGTGGAGTATGCGCGAGGGCGGTTGAGCGGCTGAAGCGGCCACGGTACCATCGGGCCGCCGTGTACACTGTCGTCGAGAAAGTGTTGTTGCTTCAAAACGTCGATCTCCTCTCTGCCGCTCGCACCGAGGATCTGGCCTTGTTGGCCTCCATCTCCGAGGAGGTCCTCTATCCGGCAGGCGCTTCCATCTTCGAGGAGGGTCAGCCGGCCGACGGGCTTTACGTCATCATCCGCGGCCGGGTGGGACTCCGTAAGGAAGGAAGAGAAGTCGTGAACCTGGGAGCGAAGGAAGCCTTGGGAGCGTGGACTCTGTTCGAGGCGGAAACCAGGGTGATGAGCGCGAGCGCGTTGGATGAGACGTTACTGCTGAGAGTCGACCGAGAAGATTTCTATGACTTATTGTTGGATTATCCCGAGCTGGGGCAGAGCATCCTGAAGGCCCTCGTGAAACGTCTGAGGAGCCTCATCACCAGGGCAGGAGCATGACCAAACCACCGCGGGTGGGAAGTCAGCCGGAAAAACCCGGAAGGAAGTCCCGTGCCAAGACGACCACGCCGCGCTTCGACACCTTCCTGGACGCGCTTCCCGACGCCGCGATTGCGTTCGATCCCTCGCGGCAGATCATGGGCACCAACCAACGCTTCGCGGATCTGTACGGCTTATCCGCGACCGAAGCCAGGGATTTGGATTGGCCAACGTACCGGCAGACTGTTCTATCCTCTCTCCGCGAAGACGCCAGACCCCGCGCGGAAGCCGCCCTCGAAAACAATGCGACCAACTTTCGCCTCGAGATCAACGAGCCCCGTCGGCGACTCCTGCATGTTCAGCGCGCGCCGATCGAAGACGACGACGGCCGGATACTCGGACAACTCATTGTTCACCGCGACGTTACCGAGCAAACGTCCGAGCTCGAATCGACCAACCGGGAGCTCCGAGACACGCAAGCCGCTCTCCTTCATTCTGAGAAGATGGCAAGTCTGGGCAACCTGGTCGCCGGAGTGGCCCACGAACTCAACACTCCGATCGGCTCGATCAACTCCAACAGTGACGTTGCCCTTCGCGCCCTCGACAAGCTCCGCGAAGCGTTGGACAAGGCCGCCCCGGAGGTGAGGGAAGACCCAGCCCTGAAGAACGCGGTCGAGATCCTGCAAAGCGTTGGGAAGATCAACAAGACCGCGTGCGACCGCATCGTCAAAATAGTAAGGAGCTTGCGCAACTTCGCCCGCTTGGAGGAGGCCGAGGCGAAACCCGCGGATCTCCACGGGGGGTTGGAAAGCACGCTCACCCTCGTCCACCACGAGATCAAGAATCGAATCGAGGTGGCGCGCGACTACGGAGAAATCCCAGACGTCCGGTGCTTTCCCGACCAGCTGAACCAAGTGTTCATGAACATTCTGGTGAACGCGGCGCACGCCATCGAAGGAAACGGCAAGATCACGATTCGCACGCGCTTCGACGGCGAAAACGTGATCATAACCTTTGTCGACACCGGCAAAGGCATCAGCGCTGAAGACCTGCCCCGGATCTTCGATCCCGGCTTCACCACCAAGCGTGTCGGCGTGGGATCCGGACTGGGGCTACCCATCTGCTATAAGATCGTCAAGGAACACGGTGGACGGATCGACGTACAATCGGAGCCTGGCAAGGGTACGACCGTCATCGTGACGCTACCGTCGAAGGCGCCCGAGCGGGGCCAACCCGGCGAAATCTGAGGAGCTACTGGAAGGAAATCATGGAGCAATCTGCGTCCAGCACCATTCTGTTGGTCGATGACGAGGAAATGGTCGTGACCAGCATCAAGAGTTTTTTGACACTGGAGACCGATTACCAGGTCGCGGCTTACACCTCGCCGAAAGAGGCGTTGGAATACATTCGAAGACACAGGGTGGACCTCGTGATCTCCGACTACTTGATGCCGGACATGGATGGGATCGAGTTTCTGGCAAAGGTGAAGGAGCTACAACCGGAGGCCACGCGCGTTCTGCTCACCGGCTACGCCGACAAGGAGAACGCCATCAAGGCTATCAACGACGTCGGGCTCTACCAGTATATCGAAAAGCCTTGGGAGAACGACGATCTCAAGCTGATTATCCGAAACGGCCTCGAAAAGAGAATTCTTCTCCAGCGTCTCCAGGACAAGATCGGTGAGGTCAACAGAGCTCATGAAGAGCTCATGAGCGTTCAAAAGGAAATCCTAAAGGCTTTCGCCTGAGTGGGCGGACCCGATGGGAATGGATGCGACATGAGTGCAGCGGAAAACCGAGCGGCCTCCATCCTCATCGTGGACGATGACGAGCTCGTGCTTTCGTCGTTGCGCGGTGTGTTCAGCCTCCAAACCGACTACAAAGTTTTGGAAGCTACCGACCCGAAGAAGGCCATCGAGTTGGTGGAGCGCACCCCGCTGGACGTCGTCATCTCTGACTTCCTGATGCCTCAAATGAATGGCATCGATTTCCTGAAGGAAGTCAGTCGTTTGCAGCCGGACGCGGCACGGTTGTTGCTAACCGGCTACGCGGACAAAGAGAACGCCATTCGCGCCATCAACGAAGTCGGCCTCTATCACTACCTCGAGAAGCCTTGGGACAACCAGGCCATGCTCATGATCATCCGCAACGCGCTGGAAGAGAAGTCGCTGCGGAAGCAGCTTTTGGAAAAAGTGAGTGCTCTGGACAAGCTCCTGACGGAGCACGGGGAGCTCTCCGACCGGACACGTTCGCTCGAGCGCGAGCTCGAGATGGCCGCCCGTGTCCAGCGGAGCCTCCTCCCCGAGAACCTGCCGACGCTAGAGGGTTTTGCCTTCGCCAACCTGTATCAACCGTGCGCCGCATTGGGAGGAGACTTCTACGATTTCAGCATCGATGGAAGGGGCGCGCGAGTCATCGTCTCCGACGTCATCGGACACGGTGTACAAGCCGCTCTCACCACCATGTTGCTGAAGGGCATCTTTCAGGAGTCCGTGACTCGCGCCACCGGGCCGGTCGCGCTTCTCGAGGAAATGAACAAGAGGTTACACCGGGTCATGCCCGAGGGCATGTACGCCGCTGCGTCCGTCATCTTTCTCGAACCCAAAAAATCGAGCGTCTCTTTTGCGAATGCCGGACTCCCCTACCCCTTCGTGCTTCGTGCCCGAGAGAAACGCCTCGACGAGATTGCGCTCGCCGGCCCTCCCTTGGGTCTCTTCGACGAGCCCGGCCCCGGTCGGCCTTCTCAGTTCGAGTCGCGCGCGCTCACTCTGGACGCGGGCGACGTGATGCTCGTCGGCTCGGACGGCCTCGGATCGATCACGGGTGAGAACGGGGAGTTCTTCGAAGACCGGCGGATGCGTCAGGTTCTGGCCGATCTCGCCGGGACGGACGGGAGCGGGGTCATCGAGAGCCTGATGGATCAGGCGATGACTTTTGGAAACGGCCGTCCGCTTCCCGACGACGTAAACCTCGTGACCATCACCCGCAGCTGAGACGCCATGAAAACCGGGGCCGCCTTCACGCTGATGATAGCGACATGGACCCTTCCGGCCGTCGGGGCGCAACGGGATGCCCTAGACCGCCTGCGGGAGGTGAGCGGTGCCTTCGAGGCACTTGCCGAGCGCGTGAATCCCGCCGTCGTTCAAGTTTTTTCGACCGCGTACGTTCCCGGTCAAGGTCTGGTCGGCTCCACCGGCCTCATCCTGAATCAGAGAAGCATGGGCTCGGGCGTGATCCTCGATCCCGACGGTTACATCGTCACGAACGCTCACGTGGTTGCGGGCGCGCGGCGAGTGCAGGTGATGCTGGCCACCAAAGCCGACGATCTGCCCGACGGAGCCTCCATCCTGCAGCCCCGGGGCAAACTCATCGGCGCCCAGCTCGTGGGTATCGACCGCGAGACGGATCTCGCTGTCCTCAAGGCGAATGAAACGGGTTTACCCTTCCTCGAGTTCGGTGACTCCGACGAGCTCCGGCCCGGACAGCTCGTATTCGCGTTCGGAAGCCCCCTCGGCCTCGAGAACTCCGTCAGCACGGGCGTCGTCAGCGCGACCGCGCGCCAACTGCGTCCGGAAGATCCGATGATCTATGTGCAGACGGATGCCCCCATCAACCCGGGGAACAGCGGAGGGCCGCTGGTCGACGCCCGTGGTCTCCTGGTGGGAATCAATACGCTGATTCTGTCGCAGTCGGGTGGAAGCGAAGGGCTCGGTTTCGCCGCCCCCAGCAACATCGTACGCAACGTCTACGATCAAATCAGGAAGACGGGCCGCGTGAGGCGCGGCGAGATCGGCGTGCGTGCCCAAACGATCTCACCGGCCCTGGCGCGCGGGCTGGATCTTCCAAGAGAGTGGGGCGTGGTCCTCAGCGACGTCTATCCGGGCGGCCCGGCCGACCAGGCGGGGCTGCGCATTGGCGACGTGGTCCTCGCCTTGGACGGAAAGACCATGGAGAACGGCCGCCAGTTTCAGGTCAATCTCTATCGGCGGGCGGTCGGAGAGACGGCCGTGCTGCAGGTCCAACGCGGTGCGGAGATCTCGGAGTACGCCGTCCGCATCGTGGAGCGCCCCGATGACCCAGATCGGTTTCGCGACATGGTAAGTCCAGACACCAACCTGGTCGAGGAGCTGGGAATTTTGGCCATCGACTACAGCCCTGCCATCGCCTCGAAACTCCTGGGCTTGCGAAAGCGGTCGGGCGTCGTGGTCGCCGCCCGCTCCGTCGAGGGGGTGAACTACGAAGCCGAGGGCTTGCTGCCGGGAGACGTCATCCACGCCGTCAACCGCCTCCCGGTTGCCTCGATGTCGGAGTTACGGGCGTCGCTAGTAAGACTTCGAAGCGGGGACCCGATCGTGTTGCAGGTGAACCGCCGGGGCGAGCTCCGCTATGTCAGCGTCATCGTCGAGTGATCGCCTGCTAGTAAACGGCCAGGTATCGGCGCAGCTCCCACTCGTGCACCTGGGCGATATAATCGTGCCACTCGGCGCGCTTCGCCTCCACGAAGTGTTTCACGATGTGAGGCGTGAACGCCTCCTGAATCACTTTGTCTTTTTCGAGAGCATCGACCGCCTCCCTAAGATCGCCGGGTAAATCGTCGATCCTCAATCGACGACGCTCTCGATGGCTCATCTGGTAAATGTTCTTGTTGACCGGCGGCCCGGGATCTATCTTGTGCTTGATCCCGTCGAGGCCCGCCTTGAGCATGGCACCCAACGCGAGGTACGGATTCGCCGACGGGTCCGGCATACGTACCTCGATGCGCGTGCCGGCTCCTCGTCGTTCCGGAACTCTCACCAACGGGCTCCGGTTCCGCATGGACCACGCGACGTTGGTTGGGGCCTCGAACCCGGGAACGAGTCGCTTGTACGAGTTGACCAGCGGATTGGTGATGGCACAGAACCCTCGCGCATGACGAAGAATGCCTCCAATGTAATGGAGTCCGGTCTGGGAGAACTGGAACTCCCCCTTCGGGTCGTAGAAAGCGTTCTTATCCCCGCGAAAGAGCGACTGATGGGTGTGCATGCCCGAGCCGTTGATTCCGAAAACCGGCTTCGGCATGAACGTCGCATGGAGCCCGTGTTCCAGCGCCACGTGCCGGACGATGAATCGAAAAGTAGCGATGTTGTCGGCAGTCGTCAACGCTTCGGCGTACTTGAAATCGATCTCGTGCTGCGCGGGCGCGACTTCGTGATGTGCCGCCTCCACTTCGAATCCCATCGCCTCGAGCGAGTTGACGATATCGCGGCGCGCTTCTTCGCCTCGGTCCACTGGGGTAAGGTCGAAGTAGCTTCCGGCATCATGCGATTCGGTGGTAGGCCCGTTCGGTCCCCGCTGAAAGAGGAAGAACTCGGCCTCCGGCCCAGCCATCATGGTAAAACCCATGCTCTTCGCCTCGGCGGTCACACCCTGTAAAGCCAGGCGTGGGCACCCTTCGAACGGCGTCCCGTCGGGGTGGTAGATATCGCAAATCAGCCGGGCGATGCGGGTCGCCGTGTCCTTGTTGCCGCCGCCATTGCTCAACGAGGCAAAGGGGAAGATCCGAAACGTCCTTAGGTCCGGGCGCAGCACCATGTCCGACTCCTCGATACGGACGAACCCCTCGATCGAGGAACCGTCGAAGGCGATCTCTCCGTCGAGAGCCTTCTCGAATTGCTGGTAGGGAACCTCCACGTTCTTGTTCACGCCCAGAATGTCGGTGAACTGCAGCCGCATGAACCGGACGCCTAGCTTTCTAGTTGTTTTCAGTATCTCGTCGCGCGTCCAGTTCGACCTCGGTTCATAGTCGAGCTCGATGGCTTCGGTGCTTGTCGCCATGGTGTCCCTCCCCGTCCCCGTCGGTCCGGTCTCATCCAGGTCCCTCCGACGGGGCCCGGCGGGTCTTTCCTGGAGACTATCCCGCGTTATACTCGCTGTCAACGGATTTGTGCTGCATTCGCAGTTCTCAGCCTATGGAGAAGCGAATCTTGGGTCCACAAATCGCTTTCCGACCTACAAACAATGCAGAATTGGCCATTTTGAAGTAGCGGAGGAAAAAAGAGAAAAGTGTGGGGCTGGTGGAGAGCTCAGAGCTTGATGTCTGGGGTGAGCTGGAAGGCGGCCGAGGGCTTCGCGAGGAGATGGCCTTGCACGTAGTCCACGCCGATTTCCCGAACGGTCTCGAGCTCGTCCATCGTTTCGACGCCTTCGGCAATCAGACGAGCATCTATTTTTTCTGCCATGATGCGAAACGCGTGAAGCATCTGTTGTTTCACAAAGCTGGTGTCGATATCGCGCACCATATACATGTCCAGCTTCACGTAGTGGGGCCGAAGATGCACGATCTTCTCGAGCCCCGAATAGCCGGCGCCCATGTCGTCTATCGCGATCAGGCAACGCATATCCGAGAAATACTTCATGGCGTCGACGAAGAGCGCATAGTTCTCGATGGCCAGCCGCTCGGTGACCTCGAGCACGATCTGCTCCGGGGCCAGGTCCGTTCCCTCGAACAGATCGATGAGATACTTTCCCTGAAAACTCGGGTCGCGCATAGAAAACGGCAATGTATTGATGAACAGCTTGTACTGCCTCTCCAGATTCCCTCCCGCCTGTAGCGCCTGGCGCCGGCACAGGTGGTCGAGCTCGAACAGCAGATCGGTCTTGGTGGCGACGTCGAAGAGCGACACGGGTGTCTCGAGGGTGGTTCCCTTGGGACCGCGGCAAAGCGCCTCGAAGCCGTGGGGCCTGCCGGTCCTCAAATCGAAGATGGGCTGGAACACGGTGTCGATCTGCTGACGAAGAATGATCCGCTGGAGAAGCTGTTTGTTGTGCAGCTGGCGGCGCTGGCGGTTCACGTAGGCGGCCTGCCTCGCTTCCTCGATGGCCCGAAGAATGAGCCGCTCTTCCCGGATGAGCGGATTGCGCAGCGCCAGTGAAGTGCCGACGGTAATCTCTCTCCGTTCGTGCAGGTAGTGGAGGGCGGTCTTGGATATCTTGCGGGTCAGGTAGCTTTCGATGCGGGTGCCGATCTTCTCGAGATCCTCGGCCAGCAAAAGCTCCTGCGCGTTCCGAGGCATGAGAAAAATCAGGAACACATCCCCCGCCCGCTCATTGAGGGCGACGACGTCTCCGGTGCGAAGCTGTTTGCCTCTCAGCTCGAAAACCACTTCGCGCACCAGCCTCATGAGATCGTCGTAGACGTCACTCCCATAGTCCCGTTCTACTTTGTTGATCTCGGAGACGTCGATCAGCAGCAGGGCGAGGAAGCCCGACTCCGCTAGACGCTTCTTGAGCTCGCCCAGGTACTCGCGGTAGGTGGCGAACTGCTCGTCTTCGGCAGCTTGGGTCCCGTCGTCCGCCTTCGAGGCCGCCCGTGGCTCGGCGCTAGGCATGGGGGGAAGGGCACTTCTCGGGTCCATGTTACCTCTTTGACGAGTTTACGCGCGTTCAATCATCGTAGCAGGCGTACCCTTGAACTGTCAACGCGATAGAGCCTGTCATTGCGACGCCGGCCCCGCTGGGCTCCCCTTCGCGTGACTATTTGGATGAATCGGCTTTGAGCGCTTCGCTCAATCCCTCCATATCCATATCCATATCCATATCCATGCTGGGGTCCAGGGCGGGAAGCGAATCGGGGTCTCGCTCGGCCTTTTGCTCGCCCGCACTCACCGGTGCCTCGACAGAGTCTGGCGCCCTGGCGGCCGGCGGCAAGTACACGGTCTGGTCGTCGTCAACCGGGTCAGCCGGAGCCGGCGGGAAACGCTGGTTCGAGTCTGGCGCGAAGGACAGCCTCGTATCGTTCTCGAAGTGGGGCACATCACCATGGTTGGCGGGCTCGATCATCGGGTCCACGTGCCCGGGCGCGGGGAGCTCGGCGGCAACCGGCACGGGAGACTCGGAAAGCACGGCCGCGGGAGAAACAGGCTCCGGCTTCGGGATCGTAGGCTCGAGCTCCGCGACAACTGGCTTGGCCGCCGCCTCTTCGGGAGGGCTTTCTTCTTTCAGCTGCCAGTTATCGAGGAGGGCGGTGCCATCGTCCTCGACCGATTCCACCCAGCCCAAGGAACGGAAAGCCCAGATAAGCTTGCAGACTTCCATCTCCGTCAGGGATGAATCCGTACAGGCGTCCCCGATACGCTTGGGTTTGCTTAGCATGGCCAGGAGCTCGAGCGCCGGGGTGTCCAACTGGACCGAGCGCAACGTCTCTTCCGTTCCGGAAACGGTTCGATAGAGCGAGTCCAGCTCGCCAATCCCCCGCTCGATGCGCCACCAGCTGTCAATCCCTCGAATTCCATCGACGATCAGTTTGGACGTCGGCATATTGAGCGTGATGGTCTCCTTGCTGGGAAGCTCCTGCTCGAGGAAGCGGTATTCTGCCTTGGTCCAGCGGAAAAGACTCAGCACGATCGAGCGAACCTGACCCACGACGGACTGGACGAGCTCTTTGGGATCGAGGGCACCGCTTTCGACGAGCAGCGCCCCAAGCCGCTTTCCCGGCTTGACCATCTTGCTCAATGAAGCCAAGTCTCGGAGAGCCACCAGCCGGCTCCGCAGCAAGTACTCTCCCAGGCGATCGTCCATCGATGAGGATTTGGCGAAAATGTAGCTTCCTTCGCGGACGAAGAGCGTTTTCTCCGCTTCCGTCGTCGAGAAGGTCAATAGACCCGTGCGCCCTGTTTCACAGACGCTCAGCAGCACGTCGGGGACATCGAAGTCCTGATGGGCGCAGTCGAGCTCGCCTTCGAGGGGAGTCCTCTTGCACACGGGCATCTTGGCTTTCAGGGAAAAGCGTTCGCAATTGACTATTTTAGATATTATACCCCAGGTCCAGGCTGCCGCTAAATGGCTAGCGGAGCGCCGGATCCGGGGTTTCTGCCGCCAACTCGGCTCGCGATCCGATCCCGCACGAGCTCGGCAAGACGACCTCGATCCTTGTGCGCAAGACTGGACGTCGGAATGGGCGGGTGAAAGAAAATCTCGATGGTGCCGGGGTGGATGGCAAAGCTTCCGGGAGGCATCAGCTCGTAGGCCCCGCTGACGGTGATCGGCACGATGGGGACGCCGGAATCGATCGCGAGATAGAACCCCCCCTTCTTGAAGGGAAGGAGCTTGCCATCTCGACTCCGCGTACCCTCCGGTGCCAAGAGAAACGAGGCACCGCGGCGAGCAACTTCGGCAGCCACGCGCATGCTCTGGATGGATCGCTCCCGATTGCTTCGATCGATAGGCATGAAGCCGCCCATTTTCATGGCCGTCGCCAAGACCGGGAGCTTGAAGAGCTCTTTTTTTCCGAGGGCACGCACCTCGCCCTTCAGGACGAGGAAAACGGCAGGAACGTCCAGGTTGCTCGCGTGGTTCATCATGTAGATGAAATTCTGATCGGCAGGGAGCTCGTCTTGCCCGACGACACGCAACCGGATGCCGGCGAGAAAGAGCCCCAGTCGGACGCCGAGTCGACCCAGGCGGTAGAGCCAATAACTCGAGCCGGTCAGAGCGGCGACCGGTATCGACACCAGTCCCGCTAGGATCGTGTAGACGGGAAGGACAACGAGGAGAGCGAGTGACCGGATCATGACAGGGCGCCCGGACTATGACACAAACGGGACAAGCGCCGCCCATATCACCACGAAGGATCGGTTACGCGAGAGAGACCAGAGTGATCCCGTGGCCCGGCTCTGGGAGCCCTTTGGAGAATCCTCTTATCGAGGCTATCCAGCGATCAGGTAGTGAATGAAGTAGACCGAGCTACCTTGTCGGACCCGCACGCGAAAATACTCGCCGCCCACGAGAATCTCCGACTGCATACCCTCGGTTGGGAGCTCGTTGGCCGGCCATTCGATGGCCAGATCCCTGGAGACTTCCTGACCGGATTTGCTGAGCACGAACCAGGTGTCACCCTCCGCCTCGGTCAAGGCGATCTGATAGCTACCCCGGGCCACTGTTTGATCCCCGAACTTGACGTCACGGGGGAGATTGACGTTGCCCTGGTAGAGGACGTTTCCTTCTTGTGCCACAGCGAGAGCAGCGATCGAGAGCGTAAAGACGAGCGCGAGGGGTTTGGCTAGTTTCCACATGAAAGGCCTCCTTACCGGACCGGCACGCGATTCCTATACCTTATATAGAACAGACACGACGGCGATGCAATGGGCCGACAAAAAAACCTCCCGAGCCTACTCTTTTCGCGTGGGAGAGGGGCCCGGGAGGTAATCAGGCTGTTTGGACCTAGTGCCGTTCCAACTCGTCGCGCAGTGGATCCTGTTGGAACGGCACTAGCAGAACCGATTGATCGAAATCGAGATCGGGCTCCGGCGCCGACCCTTGCTCTTTTCCTCCGCGGCGGCACTCGCTCGACCCTTCGACTTACGCGCCGGCTTTGCCTTTTCGGCGTAGGTCCCCTCGGCCTTCGCTGCCAGCGTCGTCTTCCGGAGCAAGGCCTTTAGACTCGTCCGGTTCTTTCTCCTGGAGTCCATCCCCCGGGAAAGCGCGAGATCGATCTTCTGTTCGACCAGATCTTGGGACTCGCCCGCGACTTCGGCTACCTCACTCACGATGAGAAAGCGCGCGCGGTCGAGCATCCTCTTCTCCCGGAAAGAAAGGCTCTTGCGCTTGCTGAGGTACGACAGGCTCTTCAGAACGCCCGCGACATCATAGATGGAGCCGCTCCTCATCTTGTCGGAGTTGTCCTTGTAACGGCCCTTCCAGTTGGCGTGCTGCTCTACTCTCTTGTTCTCGAGCAGGTCGAAAATCCGATCCACGTCTCGATTAGTGATGACCCTCCTAAGACCCACACCATCCACGTTGGCAATAGGAACCATGACCTTGGTGGCATTGGAAAGAATGCGGAGCTTGTAGAATTGCGACGCAACGGTCGGCTCGGATGTGCCCAGAATGTCCTCTACAACTCCAATTCCATGGTTGGGATACACGACCTTGTCCCCAATTTGAAAGGCCATTAACACCTCACTTTCTAACAAAAAGTGGCGCAAGTTTATCATGGATCGGCGACAAAAGCAACCAATTGTTGTGCCGAGAAGTCTTCTCTTCTTGATAGTTTAGAGCCATTTTCGCGAGCCACCGAGAAACATAAGGTGAAACACTGATATGGCCTTCCTATTGCTGGTTCCAAAGGAATTGCCCCTTATTAAGACGGGTGATCGAAGAACCGGCATAAATTGTTTAGACACAATCGATTACAGGTAGGATTTCGGGCGCCGCGCCGTCTCAAGGTTTTCTTCTCTTCATTCCCACGAGGTGGCCTTGGGAACCGACACGGAGTCTTTGGTATTCCCGTGGTAGACTCAGGCCCTGCCAGAAACCCTCCTTCGATGCGTGAGCTCAGCGGTGGGGCCGGAGTGGCGGAACTGGTAGACGCACGGGACTCAAAATCCCGCGGAGCTTGGCTCTGTAAGGGTTCGACTCCCTTCTCCGGCACCAAGGAACAGCGTCCGGACCCTTCCGGCGTCAATAGCCGTGGGTTGCCAAACCCATCTAGCCAGACGCCTCTCCGGCACCAAGGAACAGCGTCCGGACGCTTCCGGCGTCAATGGGCGTGGGTGCCAAACTCACCTAGCCAGACGCCTTGCAGATCGCTTCTGGCGTCAGTAACCGTGGTTGCCAAACTCTATCTAGCCAGACACCGGTCCGGACCAAGACCCACGGCCGACAGTTACTTGGCCTTCTCAACTCGAAGGATGCGGCCAGCGAAGTACTTTCCGTGAAGCACCTCCATGGCGAGTTGCGCCTCCGCGGCGTCCATGTCGACGAAACCGAATCCTCGGGGTCTTCCGGTATGCGGGTCGTCCACCAATCGAATGGCCTGCACAGCTCCGTGTTGCTCGAAGAGCTCCCGGAGCTCTTCTTCAGAGATGGCAAACGGCAGGTTACCTACGTAGAGCCTCGCCACGACGCCGCTCCGATTGAGTGGTCGCCTGCCCGCAGGCGCGTTGGACTCGAAACCAATATCCAGGAACCCGTCCCTGGAAGGGCGTTTTGCAGGGGATATTAGCACCCGCGAGAAGTCGGCAGCAAGGGCGAGGGCCGCCTGGCTAGCTCCGGTCCAAGCAACCACGTAATTTGGCGGCCGGCGGCGCCCCGGGTTCGTCGACGACTGATGACGAGTCCCATTTCCCGTTGGGGCGGCGGGAGGAGGGCCCGCCCACGCCGAGACCCAACCGCTACGGCGAGTTCTCGCCGTAGCTAGCGGGGGCGGGCCCGAATGGAATTGGGGGGTTCATCCGGTCCCCGGACTCGATGGGGCTCCGAGTCCGGCCTGCCGTCCCTCGCGGTTTCGGGTGAAGAGAAAAGACCCTCCTCCCTAACCGGCGGCTAATTAGTTATAGTACTCGCCTCCGGTTTGGACCCCTGCCGCAAGCGCCATGTTGCGCAGACTGACTGTGGTCGCAAAGGTCTTGCGAACATGCGTATCGTCAGGGTCGAACACACCCTCCGAGCCGCCCTGAAGGTTTGTGCTGTCACTCCGACCGACCAGAGACAGCCTAACTTGGGTGATCCACGTCGACGGGTCATACAGATTCGGTACGGCCGGCGTGTCCACGAAGTTCGTCGAGCTGCCGAGCGCGTATTGCAGCTGCAGGTTCTCGATGTTCCTCGCAACTGGGATCCAGGGCTCGCCATTGCTCAAGTCCCGACGCTCCAGAGTTGGGTTGGGCGAGGGAGGCAAAGGACTCACTCGGTACTGAATCACCTTGAACTTGCCGATGATCGCGCAATCGGGATGCACCTCACCGTTGAAACCACCCGGCATATTGATCCCCGATATCTGGTGGCCGGGATTGTGATTCAATTTGAGCGTGGGGGCGCCACCAGCGCTGGTCATAGAAGGTGGTTGGCTCAGCTCGAACGGGTACATACCGATCTCGCCATCCCCATTGCAGTCGTCCGTCTCGATGGCAAACAGGATCCACCCCTCTTGGTAGGCGTTCTCCGGATGGGTCTGGTGGGGGTCGAGCGTGTCGGGATCGATGTTGAGTGTCGACGATTGATTGATGGTGTTGCATGGGCCACCGCCCTGGGCACTGCATTTGAGCGGTTCGGACGTCGGCACGTCGGGATCCGCGTAGATCACGGTGACCTCGTCGGGATCGATCAGGCCTCCGTTGTGCCATAGCACGGCAGAGTGGGCCGGCGTCTTGTAGCCCGCCATGATGAGGTCTCGACTCATCGTGTCCACGCCATACCGCGTGTTTTGGTTGAGGTCGCTGATCTCGGGCTCCCGACGGAAACTCTCGGAGCCGCGATGCAGCAGTCCAAAGACCGATGCCATCACGGTGAGCGTGAGCAGAAGCGCGATCATCACCTCGACGAGGGTGAACCCCGACGCGTCTATCGAAAAGCGCGTTCCGACCCGTTTCATAGAGCACCTCCGGTTGCCCGGGGGTTGGGGGCCCCGGGGCTTCCCATGGCGTTGCTTCCCGCTGTAGGGGTTCTTCGACTACGGGGACAGTTTTTCAGGAAGTTACGCATAGCGGTATGGGCCAAATCACACGAAAATCCCCTCGATCGACAGAGGGTGTTCCACCACACGCGATCCGGCTCCCCCCACAGGCGTCTGGCTAGCTTGATAGAAAGATCCCCGTTTATTGACGCCAAGCCAGGGACCCTGCAACGCGCGTCCCCCGAACACCTCGAGAACGCCGCCGGTTTGGACTCCCTTCCGATTCAAGCTACGATAGGCGCCTGGCTAGTTCGATAGCGGCAAGCGGCGTCTGACTCCGTTGATAAGGGGAATCACGTCTATCGACGCCAGCAGGTAGACATTGCCTTCCTTGGTTCTCAGATCGCTAGGGAACACCACAATGAACTTTCGCGTAACAAGGTCTATGTGGTGGATCGCCGCACTGTGCTTGTCGGCCACGCTTGTTCCCGGAGCCGCGGCCGAACAAGCCACCAACGGATTTCCGGCAAGCCCGGTACGCTACACCGAGGCCAAGGAACACTTGGTCCGCCGAACGATCGTGCTGCCTGGCTCGGTCGCCTCCCGCACCGAGAGCCTGGTCGCGAGCGAGGTCGAGGGCTTGGTCGTCGAGCTGACCGCTCGCGAGGGAACTCCGGTGCGCCAAGGTCAGACCATCGCCAAACTGCGGAGTGATCAGCTCGAGCTGCGGCTCGCCGCGGCGGAAGCCGATTTGCGCGAGGCCGCGGCGCGATTGACGCTGGCGGAGAACAACCTGACCCGATCTCGGGAGCTCTTCGAATCTCAAGTCTTGTCCAAAGGACAGCTGGATGATTCTCAGTCGGAGTTCAACGCCTGGCAGGGTCGTGCGGAACGGCTCAAGGCCGAGATCGCCAGCATCAAGCTCGATGTCGAGCGTTCGACCATCCGCGCGCCTTTCGCGGGTGTCATCGTCGCCGAACGCTGTGCGGTGGGCGAATGGATTGGCCAGGGCGATCCGGTCGCGGAGCTCATCTCTCTATACGATCTCGAGATCCAAGTCGACGTTCCGGAGCGCTATTTCAGCACGATCCAACCCGGCTACGAGACCGCCGTGCAGTTCGAGTCCTTGCCGGGCTACGAACTGAGCGCAAAAGTGAGCGCCGTGGTGCCGCGCGCCAACCCTCAAGCCCGCACGTTTCCCGTCAAGGTGCGCATCAATAATAAGGAGGGCAAGGTCGGAGCGGGAATGCTGGCCCAAGTCTCCTTCTCCGCCGGGGAGTCGTACCGTGCCACGGTCGTCCCCAAAGACGCGGTCATTACCAGGGGCGAACGGCGATTCGTGTACGTTGTCGCCGAGGACAGCACGGTAAGCCAGGTTCCCGTCGAGACCGGCGTCGGTGCGGGAGCCTGGGTGGAGATCGAAAGCGGTTTGAAGCCCGGCACCAAGGTCGTTACCCGTGGCAACGAGCGGCTTCAGCCTGGCCAGAAGGTAGCCGGCGAGCCCCTGGCGTACCAGTTGCCGTGAAGATCATCGACGAAGCGATACGCTATCCAGTCACGACGACGGTCGGCGTGCTGTTCCTGGTCCTCTTCGGGATCATCGCCCTCTTCCGTATTCCCATCCAGCTGACGCCCGACGTCACGCAACCGACTATCACCGTCAGCACGTTTTGGCCCGGCGCCAGCCCGCAGGAAGTCGAGCGGGACATCGTCGACGAACAAGAAGAGCAGCTCAAGTCCCTCGAGGGTCTCCTCAAGATGGAGAGCTCGAGCTCAGATAGCAACGGCACGATCACCCTGACGTTCCCGGCAGGTACCGACCTGGATAACGCGTTGCTCAAGGTCTCGAACCGGTTGCAGCAAGTGCCACGGTATCCCGACGACGCCGACAAGCCAGTCATCAGCACGGTGAACGCCAACGAGAACGCCATCGCCTGGTTCCTTCTCGGCAAGACCGAGGAGGACCCTTTCCCCGACGACATTGCCACGCTCTACAACTTCGTCGACGACTTCATCAAGCCGGAGCTGGAACGGGTTCCGGGCGTCGGGCTCTCGAACTTCTTCGGAGGCCGCGAACGGGAGCTTCAAGTCATCGTGGATCCCGCGGAGCTGGCGGCGCGGCGCGTTACGTTCAACGAGCTAGGAGCGGCGCTGGAGCGGGAGAACCGCAACTTCAGCGGCGGCGACTTCGACGAAGGCAAGCGTCGCTACATCGTGCGCACCGTCGGCGAGTATCGGTCTCCCGAGGACATCGAGAACATCGTCATTGCGGTCCGAGACGACGTGCCCATCTACGTGCGTGACGTCGGCCGTGCCGAGCTGGGCTATCGCAAGGCGGGTGCGAATGTCTACCACTGGGACGAGCAGGTCATCGCCATCAACGCCATTCGGGAACCGGGCGCGAACGTATTGGACGTCATGGCCGGCCTGCGCGAGACCGTGGATCGCCTGAACCGCGATCTTCTCAATCCACGTGGGCTCCGGATGTGGGTCGGTTACGACCAGACCGAATACATCGATAGCGCCATCGGTCTCGTCCAACAAAGCCTAGTTATCGGCGGACTGCTGGCCGTTTTCGTGCTCCTCGTCTACCTGAGAAGCCCCACCAGCACCCTGGTCATCGCGGTGGCCATACCGATCTGCATCATCGGCACGTTCCTCATGATGCTCCTCCTGGGACGCACCCTGAACGTCGTGAGCCTGGCCGGTATGGCGTTCGCGGTGGGCATGGTCGTCGATAACTCCATCGTGGTGCTCGAGAACATCTACCGTCACAACCAGATGGGAAAGGCTCGATTCGCGGCCGCCTTCGACGGAGCGAAGGAGGTCTGGGGAGCCGTTCTGGCGAGCACGCTCACCACGATCGCGGTCTTCGTGCCGGTGGTTTTCATCGAAGAAGAGGCCGGACAGCTATTCGCGGATATCGCCATCGCCATCAGTTGTGCCGTCGGCATCAGTCTCATCGTATCCATCACCGTCATTCCGAGTCTTTCCGCACGGATTCTGCGCACCGCCGACGCCAACGAGGAGGAGCGCGGCTTCCACAATCTATGGGGTTTTCTGCCCCGCGCCCGCGCCGCCGCGCACAGTGTGAGCGACACGGTCTCCTGGATCAACCGATCCACGAGTCGCCGCCTGGCGGTCGTCGTCGGGCTGACCGTGGTTTCCATCGCGTCGAGCTGGCTCATCATGCCGAGGGCCGAATACCTTCCGGTGGGCAACAACAACTTCCTGTTTGGTGTCGTCCTGCCGCCTCCGGGGTACAAGCTCGAGGAAGTCTCCGCGCTTCGAAACGTTTACACGCAAGGTCTCAGACCCTTGGAAGAGTCCGAGCCCGGCTCGGCCGAGGCCCGCGCCCAGCCCGGCGGGGGCGTCGACTCCTATTTCTACGTAGCCCTCAACAATCAAGCGTTCATGGGTGTCAGGGCGCGCGATCCCATGCGCGTCCGCGAGCTCTTGCCCGAGTTCCAGGGCTTGGGTACTGAGCTTCCGGGGGTCATCTCGGTCATCAACCAAGCCAGCATTTTTCAGTCGGGCTTCGACGAAGGCCGCAACATCGACATCGACATCACCGGGCCCGAGCTGGAACAGCTCATGGCGCTCGGTCGCGAAATGTTCGGCAAAGTGTACCAGGTTCTGCCGGGAGCGCAGGGTCGCCCCATTCCGGGTTTGGATCTCGACAATCCAGAAGTCCAGGTCATCACCCACCGTCGACGGGCCGCGGAGTTGGATCTTTCGAACCGCGAGCTCGGTTTTGCGGTGAGCGCCTTGGTCGACGGCGCCAAGGCGAGCGACTACCAGTTCGAAGGGAAAGAGATCGACCTCCGTGTCATGACTGACGAGAGATTCTCTCACCGCACGCATCTCTTGGAGCAGCTCCCCATCGCCGCGCCGGACGGACGACTCGTCACGCTGGGATCCGTGGCGGAGGTGCTCGAGGTGAGTGGTCCGGTCCAGATCAACCACCGCGAGCGGGAACGGGCGGTCACGCTGCGTATCACACCGGCAGAGCAGATGCCATTGGAGACCGCGATGGGTCTCGTCGAGACGGAGATATTGGATCCCATGCGCCAGGAGGGAAAGCTGGGAGGACTCTACCACGTCGCCCTGAGCGGGAGTGCCGACAAGCTCTCTCAAACGGGCCGCTCCCTTCGTTGGAATTTCCTTCTAGCGATCATCATTACTTATCTGTTGATGGCCGCTCTCTTCGAGAGCTTCCTCTATCCTTTCGTCATTATGTTCAGTGTGCCGCTAGCGGCGCTCGGAGGCTTCCTGGGCCTGGCCACCATCAACCTTTTCTACTATCAGGCGCTCGACGTTCTCACGATGCTCGGCTTCATCATCCTGGTCGGTACGGTCGTCAACAACGCGATTCTGATCGTCCACCAGTCGCTGAACCACATGCGGGAGGACGGCATGGAGGCCAATGACGCCATCAGCACGGCAGTCAAGACTCGCATCCGTCCCATCTTCATGAGCGTGAGCACGTCGGTGTGTGGCATGTTGCCGCTCATCCTCTTCCCCGGCGCGGGGTCGGAGCTCTATCGCGGCCTGGGGAGTGTCGTCGTGGGCGGGCTCGTTTTGTCAACCGTTTTCACGCTGTTTCTCGTTCCGGCTCTATTCAGCCTCGTCATGGATGTGCGATCGCAGATGGCGCAGCGAGCCGCCCAGATTCTTCGAACGGCCGAGCGAACGAGCGACTAGGTCCCGCCTCCCCGCCTTCGCTGGAAGCTTCCCGCCTACGCCGTGGCGAGGTTTTCCTCTTTGGCCACGGCTTCGGCGAGGTCGAGCCGAAGTTCGCCAAACGAGGGCTCTTTGGTGAACGAAGGTTGACGGCGGGTCCGCCGAAGCTACCTTGAACACAGACTGGCGGAGGCGGACGCCGTTGTCGGTCGCGACCCTGAGTGAGCTACGGCGAAGTCCCGCCGAAGCCAGACGAGCTTCACTGGAGCGCGGAGGCGGACGAGGCAAGCCGTCGGGCCTCGAAACCGCTAGAATGACGCCATGACGAGGGCATGGCCCATTAGGTTTGTCAGGCTTGTCCCCATTCTGGCGATCACGTGCGCTTTTTCCGCGAATTGCCGAGAAGCTCCGAGCGATCCTCTGGTGGTGCTTCTCTGCCTGGACGGCGCGGACCCGGACATCGTGGCCCGATTGCGCGCCGAGGGAAAGCTACCCCAGATCGAAAAGCTGATGCGCTCCGGCGTATGGAGTCCCATGGAATCGGTGGCCGCCAAGCGAGTCTTGCGACCCCATCCTCGTTTGGGACTGTGGTCGCCCATCATCTGGGCGTCCCTCGCAACCGGTGTGACTCCCGAAAAACACGGGATCCTCGACTTCTTGCTCCCGTTGCCGGGAACCGCCTTCGCGTGGATAGGGAACGAGCACGGCCCGCCTCGTGCGGAAGTCATCCTGCCCGAGATCCAGGGACGCCCGCCGTATACGCTGCGGCTCCGTCTTCATTCCTATCGACCGAACGGCACTCAAGAGATCCAGGTCCTCGTCAACGGAGAAGTGGTCGCGTCGTTCCCGGTGGCCGAGAAGTGGGAAATCGTCAGCGCTGCCTTGCCCCAGGAGCTCCTCCGACCGGGACAGAACCGCCTCGAGCTCCACTTTTCGAAACAAACCCGGCCATCCGATCGGGGACCCTCTCATGACGACCGGCCGCTCGCCGGTGCGCTTTCCTCCATCGAGGTAGAAGACGCAACCGGCGACATCCTGCTCTCTATGGATCCGGTGTCGCAACGCTTCGACCATGTCGATGGCTTCTATCCACCCGAGGCCGATCTCGTCGAGGCACAGAGCGCTCACCTACGCTCTCGCCCGCTGTGGAGTCTACTCGGCGAGTGGGGCCATCCGGTTGGAATCGTTGGCTACTGGTCCACCTGGCCCGCGTCCGAGGTGAACGGCTTGCTTGTCAGCTCGCATATGGGCCTTCGTGGTCGGCGGCAGAACACACGTACCCAGCTCACTTGGCCACCCGAGTTGCTGGACGAGCTACACCCGTTGCTACCCACGGATGCCGAGATCAAGGAGTCGCTAGCCGATCTATACCCGCCCGATTGTTCTCCCACCAGCGAGCGCAGCCTGAACGTCTTCGAACAAGTCTTGTGGCAGGACGAGCTCTACTTTCGCAGTGCCAAACATCTGTTGCCTACCTTCCGCAGCGGGTTCTTCACGGTGTACCTGGAGTCGATCGACGTAGCGGGACACACCTTCTTGCCCTTTCGCGACGGGGCCGCCTTGCCCCCGAACTGTCCGGTATCCGTTCGCGACGTGGTGGGGAAGATCTACCAGAGGGTCGACACGTGGATCGGAACCCTCATCGAGGAGCTACCACCCGAGGCAACGGTTCTGGTCGTGTCGGATCACGGGATGGTCACGGCCGGGAGCGCCGGCTATCACGCTCGATACGGCATCTTCGTCGCCAACGGCCCAGGAATCCGTCGGGGCGTCCAATTCGAGGGGGCCTCGGTCCTAGATGTGGCGCCGACCATTCTCCACCGGTTCGACGAGGCGATCCCGCTCGCGATGGATGGGAAGACGCTGGTACAGGCGTTCGATCCCGATTGGCTCGATCGAAATCCGCCCCGCTACCGGGATGTGCCGCTGGCGGTGGTCGAGGAGCCGGTACCGCTCACCGAAGACTCCGAAGAGGTCATCGACCGCCTACGGTCGATCGGGTACTTGCAGTAGACGAGACGCCACTTTCTGGCGTCAATATGCGGCGTGCCCCAATCAGGCTAACCAGACGCCTTCTCGACCTCCACGCGCGCGTCGTTGAAGCAGGCACCGGCGCCCACGTTATCCACACTGGGCGGGCAGAGAGCGGTCGATGTCCGGCCGTTCTGCGACGATTTCAACCACGCTCCCTTCGGCATGACCACGACGCCGAGCCGCGTTCGGTCGCTCACCCGGACCACGCAATGGACTTCGCCTCGGGAATTGT
>Ga0214472_10000934_pt1 | contig 34450 bp, 50 predicted proteins | sample RVTome_6_FD_207662 | JGI IMG/M metagenome (GOLD analysis project Ga0214472, IMG submission 207662) | Soil microbial communities from uranium-contaminated site in the Upper Colorado River Basin, Wyoming, United States - RVT140D175 | ecosystem: Environmental > Terrestrial > Soil > Contaminated >...
ACATCCGTTGAAACGTCACGGCCGCCGGAATATCGAACCTCACCCGCTGATGCGCGCCACTGCGAAACGGATAGGCGAGTCCTTGGACAAACGTCATTTGGTAAACCCTTCATAGAGCAGCCCGCACTCATAATCGGTAATCAGCCGGTTCCAGCGGCCCAGCGAATCAAACGTGCCGCCAACGCTGGTGGTCGTGCGGCCCAGGAACCAGTCCTGCACGCCGTTGTCGAGCGTCCCCTCGATGGCCGACGTGACACGGGTATCGGCCACCGGCGTCGCCGGCGTGCCGTTGAGGACAAACTCAGTCTGCGCCTCATGCTCGTGCCGAATGATGATGTGGTTCCAGGCGTCCGACGTCAGCGCCTGAGCAAAATTGCCTGAATGCACCTCATCGCTGTCGCGCAGGGCGAGATTCAACAGGTTGCCGGTCGCCACTTGCAATTGAACACCCGCTATAGCCTGCGTGTTGTTGGTCATAAAAACCTTGGCCGGGTTCGGCGGCGTGCCATCAAGGTACAGCGCAAACGCCAGTGTCCAATCTTGCAACTTGAACAGCACGTCCTCATTGCCGGCTGCCGACAATTCTGCGTAGGTCAGCCGCAGATAGCTGTTTGTCACGCCGTCCCGGATCAGCGTCACGCCCTCGCCCGGCCGCCCCTCCCCCTTGGTGACGGTGCCCTCCTCCGCCCAGTCCAGCGCGGTGGCGCGCGGCAACTCATCGGCATACGGCCCGCCATCGGGCTCCTCGAAATTCCAGAAGGCGACAAGATCGCGTTTGAGCAGATGAAACCCGCCGGCCGAACCGGCGCGGCGGGATCGGGAGTGTCGCCAGCGCGAGCGTACGGTCATCATTCGCCTCGGAGCCAGAATTTGACGTTGCCGGTCTTGGTCACGACGCGCACGTCCGTCGTGAGCGCGCACAGCACAAAGTCCGGCACGCCGGGCTGGACCGGGTAGCCGTCCGTGGCGTCGTCCCCGTCGGCCGTGATGGCGTCGGAAAAACCGACGTAAACCGGCTCCGCCGCATCGGGGTCAACGGAGATATGCATACCTCGCGTCAGCGCCACTGCGTCGGCCGTGGCCCGCGTGGCCGTCGTGGTCGCCATCCCGCGACGAGTGAACTTGACCGTTGAGCGGTCGATGTTAATGCTGGTCACTGTGTTTCTCCCTGTAAAATGTCCGCGATCAACTCGTCGCGGGTGAACGGTTTGGTTCCGAGGCGCTCGACCGCCAGGCCGCCGGCGTGCATGGAAAGTTTGCAGGCGTCTTCGATCTGGACTCCGCCGGCCAGGCAGTAGGCAAGCATCGCCATCACCGCGTCGCCGGCGCCGCAGGGGTCGATGGAGGTGCGCGACGTGGCCGGGAACCATTGGCCCGTGTCCAGAGGATGACTCACCAAGTCCGCGCCAAACCCGCCGCGCGTAATGAACAGCAGCGGATCGGGGTCTAGGGCGATGTAACTTTCGCGGTACTCCACCACATTCGGTTTGATCACCGTCGCGCCGGCGTACTTCTGCCAGTCCGCGCCGCGGGCCGGATCGACCAGGACGTGGATGTTCCGCTCGCGGGCCGCGGCGATCAACGTGCGCAGATCGTCGCCGTCCGGCAGCGCGCCCTTGCCGTAATCGACCAGCGCCACTGTCTCCGGCCCCCACCGCCTCACCGACATTTCGGCCAGCCGCAATGTCCCCAGCGCGTCGCTGAGCGTAGCCGTACGGTCGCAGTCGTAGCGCAGCACCTGCCGCCCGTCGGCGTCGACCAGTCGCGTCTTGACCACGTGCATCGGCGGCGAGAGACGCCGGACGTTTGCGCCCAGGCCGGTCAGGTGCTCGGCCACGTTGCCCGCCATCCCCAAGGTCGGCGCCACCTCGCCGGCCGTCTGCCAGCAGGGGGCGTCAGACTCCGGATTGTCGCGCCGATTGGCAAGCGCGATCCAGCGGTCGGTACAGACATCGCCGACGACCAAGACGCTAGGCGAATCGATTCGCTGAAAAACTTCGGCGAGCCGCTGGGCTTCCGTCTGCTTCACTTCCGTCGGCATCGCGCCAGTATCTCCGTCGTGCTGATTTTGGCGATGTGCGGCGGCGGGCGGAGCACGCGAACCAGACCGCCCCATTGGCGGACCGTCGCTTCTCCGATCACCTCCCGCGTCCGCGCCCCTTTAACTAGATACGATGGCCGCACGTCTTGCAAGAGATGTGTGAGGTCGTCGAACAGCACGGCTTGCGTGACGCCCGCCACGGCGCGAACAATCGTCACGCGCTCCCAGGCCGGGATCACCGGACGGCCGGGTCCCTTGAGCTTGCGGACCCGATCGTCGCTATCGACGCCGACGATAAGCTCGCAGCCCATCGCGGCGGCTTCGCGCAGCAACCAGGCATGTCCGGCGTGGAACAGATCGAAGCAGCCGTTGGTGAAGATGGTGCCGTTCATTGTGGGCGCGGGTTGCGGAGGTGGAAGATGCCCAGGCCGCCCGATTCGTAGTGATGGCCGTAATCCCATGTGGCGAAGCGCCTTGCCAGCAGTCGGTTCCAGCGCGCGGACCCGTGATACTCGCCCACGATGAAGCGGATGGAGTCCAACAGCGTTGTTCGGCCGAGGACGGAATGTTCGCAGCCCTCGCAGTCGAGTTTGAGAAGGTCGATGGTCGATGGTCGAGTGTCCAGCGAGTCAAGCACGGCCTCCAACGTGACGACCGGCAGCGGCCGCTCGTCCAGCCAATATTGCGTATCCCCGCGCGGCGAAAACGTGTGCGGCGGGAAGCTGACGATCGATCCGCCCGTGCTGGCGCAATGCGGGAAGACCGCGTTCAACAGCCGCGGCGCCCCCTTTTCGTAAGAACAGGCCGCGTGAACGATCGTGGCGAAGTGCCCGACGTTTTTCTCCAGGGCCGTGAGATTCTCCGGACAGGCCTCGATGCAGATGATCTTCGCCCGCGGGTTCCGCTCGTGAACCAGCCTGGCGAAACAGCCGATGTGCGCGCCGACGTCGACGACCGTTTCTGCCGACTCGACGACCCGCGGGATCAACCGCAGCCGGTACGTGTCCTCCTCATACACGTCGCGGACGATCACCAGATCCTTGTCGACGTTGTGTTCGCGGACCCAGAAGCCGCGGCGCTGGACCAGACTCGGCGGGCAGTCGTAAAGTTCTTTGGGCATGGTCTCTCCAGTCGCGTAGTGTTTTCGATTTTGATTCTCAATCCGCGCGGCGGTCGTTTGTCCCGGCGTGTGGATCGGGCCTCTGGCGTACGGCAAGCCAATCGTCGGCAGCCAGGCGGCGAGCATTGGCTCGCTCAGGGATTCGTAAGGGACGATCTCCAACTGTAGTCCCGCACGCATCGCCGTGGCCACGTTGGTCGCGGTCGTCACCGTCCGGTCCAAATAACAGAGGCCGAAATCCTTTCCGTGCGCGCGGCTGGCGCTGCGGGCCTGGGCGATCGGTTCTCGGACCATCACGATCGCCGCCACGTGTCCGTAGCCGCACTCCCGCAGCGCCTCGGCCCAGTACGGCAGCCGGTGATGCTGGACCATTACATACGGCCGCCCGTCGCATTGCGGGATCTCCCCGGACCCGGCCGGCTGATCGGTCGATCCGGATCCCCGGCAGCCGGAGCGGACCAGAATCGCTGCCATCAATCGGTTCCCGCTGGCAAACGGGCCGCAGACGATGTAAGCGTTCATCCAGCGGCCTCCGCGGTCTCTGCGGCTCTGCGTGAGGCCTTTAGTCTTTCGCTCACCAGCTCCGGCAGTTCGTAGCGGAGGTGGCGATAGCAAAAGTGGTAGCGGTAATGATCGCGGAAGTAGCGGTCGCCCGTCGCCCGGTCGCCGCGGATGTACTTTTCATGGTCGGGACAGACCACGTGCGTCACGTTGTCGGCTGGGCAAAAATAGTTCACCGGATGCAGTTGCTTCCAGACCACGATCGTCGGCGTGTCGGTGGCGGCGGCGATGTGCTCTGGACCACTGTCGATGCCGACGACCAGCGCGCAGCGCTCGATCAGCGCCGCCAGTTGCGCCGCGTCGCCCGTGCCCGTCGCGCCCCACATGGGATGACCGGCGCCGAGCATCTCCAGGCCGTCAATCGCTCCGGCCCATTTCGATCGGTAGGGCGTCTCAAAGTCCAACACCACCGGCACGTGGCCGGCGTCCAAGACGGCCTGGATACAATCGCGGGCGATGTCCTCCTCGATGTTCTTCCACGAGCGGGCGGAGTTGCCCTGGTAGTGGAGCAACACGACGGGGAAGCGGGGATGAATGCCTTGTGTCCCTTGTGCCTTCGTGGTGATCGATTCCAGGTATCGCTCGGCCTCTTGTTTCTCACAGTCATACGGCTCGACGGAGTAATAGTTGAGTTCCGGAGTGGGCCGGACGCCGAGCATTTCCTTCAGACACCTTTCCACTTTGGTGCCGGGAGAATCAGAAAAAGTTTCCTCCGGCTCCGAGAAGCTGACCTGGCGGATGTCGGCGTAGTCGCGCAAGATCGGCTGATCGGCGCCGGGGACGTTGTACGTAAAGGTTCTGCGGGCCAGGCCGCGGAACGCGGTGTGGGCGCCGACCTTCGAGCGGATGTCGATCGTCAACTCCGGGTGGATGGCCCTGACGTGGCGCAGAACCGCGGTGAACTGGACGGCGTCGCCCAGCCCGTGCGGGAACGTCCAGAGCGCCAGCTTCGGTGCCGCGCCCACCAGCGGCTCCGGCGGAGGGCAGAGTTTTTTGCAGACCCGCGTGAGCGGGAAGATCGCGTTGAGCGAATCCTGCCGTACACGACATCCACATCCGGCTCTCCGCTCTCCGCTCTCCGCTCTCCGCAGCCAACGACTATACCGGCTCGGCTGCTGCGTCAACAGCTTCCGCACTTCGACGCACTTGTGCGGTATCCAGTTCACGGCGACCCAGTGCAACGCGTACGCGACCAGATCACCCGCGCCGCGGCAGGTGCAAGTGACCGTTGTGGCCAGATCGATCCGCCGGCAGGTGTGGCGGATCCTATCCGCCAAAAATCGAGTCGGGTTGGTGCGTAGACCGCAGGCGGAACATTGCCAAACGTACGGACGATCTGGATCGTCAGTCTCATGGTGAAGTTTCCAGGTATTCATATGCGATCAGGGCGCCGCGATCGGGGAAGCAGTGGCTTGACTCGCACCGGTGTATTCGCAGCGAGCCGCATTGGAAAAAAAAAAGTCGCAGACGATCAGATCTGCGAGGCAATCGACGTCGCCAACGGGATTGTAGCGCCACAGACTTTCGCCCACGGGTTCATTCATTTGTATTTCAAACGACGAACCGGCTGGTACGGTCTGGACGACGGCCTCGAAGTTGATGGTGTCCCCGCTGGGACCATCGCACGGGAAGAACGAATCACCTTGTCGACCGCAATGTAATTCGAAAACGAACCCGGTAGGTCCGAGAATGTACGCGCCCGGCAGTGTGTCGCAGTTGGCTTGCGTGCAGGCTGCGGTTTGGCTGGTGAATCCGTCTGGTATTTCGACCTGATAATACTCGGACATTCTGCCGTCGAGACATACAGCGCAACCCTCAATAAACGTAATGCCTGGGCTGCTGGTCGACGTGCTGCCCGGCGGAGGAGGGGGAAAATCTATAATCGACGAACCGCTGCCGAACACCGAACCGTCAACAGGGCAGCAGCACGGGTAGCCGCCGGCCATGCCGAGCAGGAGGCTGGAAAGGACGGCAAGGATGATGTCTTCGGGAATCAGCATGGCGTGATGGTCGAGGGTCGAGGGACAAGGGTCGAGGGCCGGAAAGACGCGCTAGCGCGTACACTTGTCCCTCGACCCTTGACACTCGACGTTCTCAACATTGTACGTTCTCGATCCAATACTGGGCCGCCGCGTGATTCCACCTCACATACGCGCGGTCGCCCGCGTCGCCCTCGAACGTGCCAAGTTGATCGTGCGCGGTGAAGGTGGAGCCGTCGCCCCCCTTGGCGATGATCCACTTGACCGTCACGCTGCCGCCGGCCGAGAGCGCGCCCTGTAGTTCACAGACCAACAGGTCCCAGTCGTAATAGCAAAACCACCAGCGGCTGTTCTCTCGCCAGACCTGCAGCTTCTTGCCTTCGGGGACGTAGGGCGCGTTGGTCAGGTTGTGAGCTAAAAACTTCGGGTCGGCCTTTTGTCGCAACGTCTCCGTGATGGCTTTGACGCCGGAGAAATCCTCGACAAACGTATCGTCCGTGAAGATGATTTCATAAGTATTCCATCCCTGGCTGCGGAGCGGATACGTGCCCGTCGCGCTGGTGATCGCGTGCCGCGGGTTGCGCACAAGCGGTGCGTCCCCCAGGCGCTGCGCCGCCTGGCGCAGAAAACGCTCCTGGTGCGCCGCCTGGCGTTCCAGTTCGATCAGCCGGTTTTCGACGGTTCCGCGAGGCGGCATCTACACCACCAGTGCTCGAAAATTGATGTCCGCAAAATCGGTGCTGACGACGGTCCGCGCCCGCGCCAGGTCGTAGGTGATCGACGTCACCAGGCTGTTGACCTCCGTCAGGGCCTCGCCCGCGCCGACCTCGGTAATCAGGTCGCCCAGGTCGAAGCCTCGAAAGTGTTGACGGATTTCCAGCGCGAACGAAATCCGCGGGGACCGATACCACTCGGCCGCCAGATTGGCCAGATCGGTCATCCAGGATCGATCGTCGCGGCTGAACGTCCCATCGGCGTTGCGCACCAACGTGCCGTCGGCCTGGATGCCGGTAACGCAGCCCTCGGCGAGCCAGTCCAGCCGCGCGCGGTCCTCAAGGTCGATCACGATCTCGCGGATCACGTCGTCTTCCTCGGCGCCGACAATCACCGATACTTCGACGTAACGATCCGCCTCGGCGGCAACGGTGCAGATCAGGTTGTCGCGCCAGTCGTATTCGACCGGCACCTCCGCACCGCTGACCAGCGGGAGGAAATCAGCGCCGGCGATGATGTGTTGCGGCCGTCCGCTGATCTTGATCGACACCGCCGCGTCGTGATCGGCCATCCGCACGTGCGCCGACCACTTGGGACCGTCGCCTTCCAGACCCAAGCCTTCCACGCCGCCGAGTTGTCCGAGGCGGTCGATCATCGCGTAACGGCTGTCCGTGACGTGGATTCGCAGCAGCGCAAACGGCGCGACAAACTCCGTCGCCTCGTCTACGATCTCGTGTTCCTTGATGGCCGGCAGCCGGTCCAGGAATCGAAACGCGGGGCGGTAAGCCGGCTCAGGATTCAACTCGTCGTCTCCGCCGTCAGGACCGACGCGAGGGAACCAGACCACCACGCCCAGGCCCGCCTCTCCGTCGTTGACCAGCCCATCCCAATCGTCCGGCAGCTTGAACGACGCGAACACGCGGCGCAGCTTGTCGGCCGAGCGTGCCAGCATGTTGGCACGCTCCTGCTCGTCCACGTCCAGCCCGGCGTAGCCGGGGATGCCGGACGCGGCGGACTCGTAATCGGCTTCCTGTGCCGCGGTCCAATCCGCCTCCAGCGTGCCGTCCAGGGGGGAAAGGCAAAACGTGCTGGTGGCTCGTGCGCCCCGTACCGTGATCTTTTCGACCTCGTGCGTGGCGCTGGTCCGCAGCGGCGTGACGTCGTTCCAAATCGTGGCGTCGATGTCCGCGTCCTTGAGCACCAAATTCGGCGACACGCGGCCTCCGCCGGGCAGGATGATCTGCTGTGGCGCGAAGCTGTAGATCAACAGATCGATCAAGGTCGGCGACTGGGTTTCGTCCACGTCCACGGTCCATGCCAAAAAACGTGAGCGGTCGACCAGGTCCAACAGCACCTGATCGAGCGTCATCCCGTGAACGGTTTTTTTAGGCCGGTCCCAATCGTGCAACGTGGCGATCGCCGAGAAGCTAAAACGGAAGTTGAGCTTCACTTCGCCCTGCTTGTCGGTCGGAGCGTGATACGTAAACAGGTACTCGACGATATCCTTTGTGCTCCACCACGTGGCGTCGTTCAGGTCGTCGGCGAACACGTAGGCGCCGTTGGGTCCGCGCTCCATGCTGCGGTTGCCCGTATTTTTGCGTGCGTTATCCTCATTGAACGGAAGCGCGCGGTTAATGCGGGTTTCGCCCGCGCCGACGATCGAATGGCGAAGGATCGACCGGCGCAGCAGGGACTCCAGGCCGAAGGCGAACGCCTTCTGCCGGCCGGTAGTGCCGCCCGCGCGCGCGTCGTCCACCTCTTGGATCTGGCCGTACCAGCGTTTCTCGTCGGCCTCGCCCGGCGCGATCGTGATCCGCACGTAGTGATTCAGCAAATCCAATCGCGAAAACACCGCGAACGACGCGGAGTCGTGCTGTATGATGTTGCCATACGTCCATTCAAGCACCGCCTGAGAAATCTCCGGCATGACGGTGTGCTTGACTTCGAGCGCAAACAGGTACGGCCGCAGCGTCCAGGCGTCATTCCAAAATTGCCTGGTGTGGACCTGATGCGGGACCGCATCGGCCAACGTCGCGGCGGGGAGTGTCACAGTGGTCACAGGCTACCCCAGCGCAATTGCGACGTCGGCCGTGTCGGCATTCGTGCCGCTGATTCGGATGGTTTTTGCGCCGGCGGCAATATCCGGCAGTTGCTCCGGCAAAACGAACAGCAGCCACGGATTGAGCGTCGCGTAGGCGGGGACGATCGTAGCGTTGCCGACGCCCAGCAGATCGTACTTGTTGGTCGCCGCCTGATCGCAGAGCGTCATCGGATTGGCGCCCTTGTTGCGGACCATGATCGCCTGGACCTTCAGGCCGGTCCCATCGATCGCGTCCTGTGTTCCCGCCAGCGCGGTCAGGTCGATGTCCGCCACGCCTGCGGCGATCGTGTAGGTGGCGTAACTCACGCGCGACACCGCGGGCGTGGTGCTGGGGGTCAAGGCGGTTTCGGTGCGGTTGAATTTTTCGTTGACGATGCGGTCGGTCCCCGCGCCCGGGAGTCCCTCCAGTTGCTCCACCGCCTGAAAAACTCCTCGCAACAAAAGCTGCACGACAGATGCTTCGGCCATGATCGTACTCCCGTGTTATGCCGTCACCGGTGTCATGGCGACGACGGTCCATTCGGCTACCAGCCAGCCCCCGCTATTGGCGCTCAGGCCGCCGACGCCGGCGATGATTGCCTGCACGCGCACCGGGCGGACGCCCAATACCAGCACGTTGCCCAACTGTTGATCGGCCCAGGTCAGCGGCGCAGGATCGCTGCCGACGAACGCCTTGTAGTCTTCCATCAATTGCGTTGCGGCTTGCAGGTCGTCGGTGTCGACGCGGCTGACGAATACAAACGGCTGTCCGCGCCGGCCGGTGCGCAGCGCCGCGACGTTGGGCACGCCGAGGCGCGCGATCAGTTCCAGTTCCTCCGCCGTCAAATCCGGGAACGGATCGAGCGACAAAAACACGAATTCGCCCAGCTTGTAAGTCGGCAGCGCCATCGTCAGTCTCGCACGTTCTGGTCAAGCCCGCGGCCGGCGGCGTTGCGGCCGGATTGTTCGATCGCTTGTCGTGTGCGCCTGAACTCCTCCAGCAATTCACGGGCCAGGCGGGCTTGTTCGAGTTCCGCCTCGGTCGGGATGTCCGCGCCGCCCGCCGCAAATCCCAATCGCCCAACCCGCGACCGCCCCCTTCCGCGTCGCCGCTGAGACTGAAATTCCGCTTCCCGACCTTCGATGTCTTCCGCGAAACTGCGCACAAATCCCAGATCGATATCGGCCCGATCTTGAAACATCCCACGAAGGAATCGCCGCTGGCTCAGAAGGCGCTGCTGGAATGGCGTCAAACGCAACGCATCAATCACGTCTATCTCGCGCTCCGAGACGATGCCGCGGATTCCTTTTTCGGGATCACGCAGCCGCTCCCGTTCGGCCTGGACTTCGATGGCGCGGCTCAGACCCTCCACTCGCTGAAGGTCCGTAGCGCCCAGGCTGGCTAAAAAATCTCGGCCGGCGCCGGACCGGTCGGTAATCTTTGATAGCGCGGTGGCGCTGTCTCGCAGGTCTTTGCTGACCTGGCTGTCCGGATCGAACAACTCGATTAGCGCCTGTTTGGTCCGTCCCTGTTCGATGCCTCCGGCCACCGTGGTGGCCAAGAGCGGATCGGCGCGGACGGCGGCCAATCGCTCTTCTGTCGTCGCCGCCGCCGGCACGTTCTTGGCCAACACCGCCGCGAACCGGCTGGCGGCAGTGCCCGACAGCGACCCTTCGGGGTCCACTAGCCGCTTCGTCAGGGCGTTGACCAGCGAGACGCTGAATACGTCGGTGTCGCCGAAGCCGGCGACGTTCGCGGCCCCAGGAACGACGTTCTGGGCAAAGGCCCGCGGCGTGGTGACCCGCGACTGCTGCAGCGCGCTGGCGACGAATCCGATGTTTTGCTGCGCGTCGGTGGTGCCGGTCACCTTGGCCACGTCCAGCAGTCCGGCCGCCAGGCCGCCGGGGTCCTGCGGGTTGACAATCGCGCCGATCCGCACCGCGTCCAGCGCGGACTTTAGATTGCCGCTAGCCGAAACTGCTTCTCCCGCAGGGACGAATAACTTTTCCTGCGTGACGCCGGTAGCGGTCGAAATACGGGCGATCTCGGCCAGTGCTTGTTTGCGTTCTTTAGCGGACACGCCGGCCAGATTCGCCAAAAACTGGCGTTGGCTTTGGCCAGCGGTGATTTGCCCACGGGCGGCCCGCTTTTGTAGTTCGATTTGCTCTCGGATGTCGTCGTTGACCTGCTGCACGACCGAACGCACCGAGGCGTAGCCTGCCACCATGCCGCCCAGGCTGGACAGCGCCTGCCTGCCCAGCGCGCGAAACGCATCGGTCTGCTGCCGTTGCTGTTGCGTTCCTGTGCGCACCTGCTGTGCCAGCCTTTGATTCTGCTGCCGCAGCTTTTCGATATCGCGCTGCGCGCGCTCCAGCGCCCGATGGTGCTCGCGGTCGTCGCCGATGATCTGGTTGACTACCTTGGCCATCACCGCGTCCTGTGGCTCTTGCGCTCGACAATCTGATTGATGCCGCGCTCGATCCGGCTTTGCAGCATGTCGAGCAGTTCGTCGCGTTCGCTGGGCAGCAGCCGCGTCGCCTCTTCGAACACCGGGGGGCGGGAGTTGCCCGGCTTGGGCCTTTCCGGCGCGTGACCGGGCAGGCTCGGCACGCTGACGATGCCTCGCGTGGGAAAGCCGCGGGCAGCGGAGAGTTCGATCATCTGCGCCCGTAGCCGCCCAGAATAAATCAGGTCCGCGTTGAGTGCCGCGGGGATCGCTCGCCCGGTCTTGATCGCCCACGCGACAGTCGACAGCAGCTTGCGACGCCGCTGCCGCTCGGTTTGTTTTCGATAGCCTGGCTTGCGCGGCTGGTAGCCGTACTTCCCGCGCGCCCCAGGGCGGAAGTGCCTCGGCATGATCTTCGTCCGCCAGTGTTCGGCCGTGGCGGCGAACGACTCTTTGGTCAGCCGCCGCCAGCCGCGCTTGCTCAGCCCGGCCGGCACCTGCACCGAAATGTGCGTGCGGATCGGGATCACCATAGTCCGGCCGCTCCCACTAGGTAGAGTTCGCCGCGGCTGGGTCGGTGGCCGGGACTGAGTCCGCGTGCCCAGGCGACGAATTCATGCCATCCGGCGTCCCGGAGGGGTCCGTTTTTTTTTGCTCCGCCGCGGTCGCGATCTTGATGGCGTCGATCAAGCAAAACAGCACCGTCGCCCAGTTGTTGCTGTCGATCAGCCCCAGTACGTTTTGCTCCGCGCGGCCGTAGCGATAATTGATCCCCACGGCGCGGACCGCGACGTCTAGAATCTCGGCCGCGTTCTCATTGGCGTTTTTGAATCCGTCGTGAAACCATTCGATCGCCCGCCCGGCGTCGTCCCACAGTTGCCGATAGTCGGCCTTGACCCGCTCTGTGTAGTTGCCCTCCGCGTCCCAGCCCAGCGATCTCGGCAGTTCGCTCGTGCCGTCCGGCCGGCGCGCGATGGCGATGCAATATTCGGCGCCGTCGCCGAGGGTGACGCGGTAGCCGGCATGTTCCAAGGGCCGCGCCAGGTCATCGGCTCCCGGCGGCTGCTCGTTGTCCAACCCGATCCAAAACGGCCCGCAGTCGTGCCAGGTCTGAAACTGCGGCGCGTAGCGGGTGCCCCGTGCGCCCAGGATGTCCTTGTCCTTGCGGAGCACGGCGAAGATAAGCCCGCTGGTCTTGCCGTCCGGCCCGATGCCGGTCAGGTCGTTGAGCGACATCTCCGCGCGGACGTCGCGCACGTCGCACGTGACGTGCGTCAGCCCCAGCCTGGCGAATTGCTCGCGGCGCAATTGACCGTCGGCGCGGCGAATGTCCGCGGCGTGCAGCCCCGGCAGATAATAGAGTGGCGCGGCCATCGGCGGTCAGTCTCCATCGCTCTCGCCCTCGTCAGGCTCGCGCGTGCCGTGCTGTGCGTCCGCTTCGGCCTTGCGGGCGCGCAGCAACTGTGCGGCGGCAGCGCGCGTGATGCCCCGTTCGCGGGCCAGGAGATCGACCTCAGGGGGGCGGTCCGGGTGTGGCGGCAGTGGATTGTCGGTCATGTGGGATCCAATTCTCGAAAGACTCTGTGATCGAAAATCAATTTTGCGACGGTGTTGCCCAACGCCGCCGACAGCGTGAACGTGTAGACGGCGACGCGGCGCCCGGCGTTGGCCGGGAAGGCGTCGGGCGTGATCACATGGAAAAAGTTGTAGCCTCGATCGTCGATCGGCCATCCTATGAGGCTGTTGCTGATCACGTCCGCGACGACCAGCGATACGTTGTTGTGTCCGGTGACAGCCAAACCCGAGCGGTCGTACACCGTGTAGGCGATCGTGGCGACGTCGGCCTGTACGTAGGCGTCTCCCCAGGCGCCCGGGGCGGCGGCCAGCTTTGCCAGCCGGCCAAATACCCGACTGTGCGAGTTTTCCAGGTGGTCCAGACGGAAACGTGCAATCATCCAGCAGTCGCATATTCGACGACGGGCGAGGTTGTTTGGTATTGGCGCTCGGACAATCCGGCGCGGTGCGTAGCGCGTTCGATGGCCGAGGCGTGGTGTACGGCCTCGACGCGGATCCTCTCGGTAATGCCGCCAAGTCCTATCGTCACCGCCGGGGCGCTCCAAGTGGCAGCGACGGGCGAGGCGGCGAGTTGATTTGTGCTGGCGGCCGCCGGCGCCAACCAAGCGGCCGTTACGGGTGCGGGCGTGACTGTGATGCCGGCGCCTGCCGTTACCTCCGGGACGCTCCAGGCGGCCGAAATGGGGGCGGCGGAGAGTTGGATTGAGGCGGCGCTGACCGGCGCAGACCAGTTGGCCGCGGGTGCGGTGAGCGGGATCGCTATTGAGGTATTCGCTGTTGGGGCCGACCAGGCGGCGGCCATCGGATCGGGCACGATCGCCAACGACGCGGCAATCGCCGGCGCAGTCCAGGAGGCCACAGCGGGATCGGGCGTAATGATGATGCCGCCGCCTATCGTCACCGCCGGGGCGCTCCAAGCCGCGGAAACGGGCGAGACGGTCTGTTGGATCGCGCCTGCCGCTTCTGGGACGGACCAGGAGACGCTGGCCGGCGCGGCGGCGAGCACAATCGACGTTGCCAATGCGGGCGCGCTCCAAGCAGCCGATACGGCGCTCACGGCCAACGAGAGGGGCGTTGAGGCGGCCGGAGCGCTCCAGGAGGCCGGAACCGGCGAGGGCGTCAGGGCCAGGGCCTGGCTGGCCGCCGGGGCGCTCCAGGACGCGCTCACCGGACTGGGCGCGACAGTGATGCCGCCGGAATACGTGCCGTCCAGATCGCATCCGTAGAGCCGCAGGTTGGCGTTGTCCGGCTGGGCAACCTTGGTGTAGGTCCAGGTAAAGCGGATGTGCGCGGCGTCCCACTGGGCCTTCGTGCCGGCCAGATTCGCAAACGCTACGTTCCGCTGCGTCCGGGTCGAATCCGCCTCGGTGGCGAGGTTGCCGGTTTCATCGGTCAGCGGATTGGTCGTGTCGTTGTCGGCGTCAAAGATGCGAGCCGTCAGGGTGCAGGTGTCGTTGCCGAATTCGGTCGCCTCGACGTCAACGTCAATGTTGAGCGTCTCCATCGCCGCAAAGTCGGCATCGACGTTGGAGAGCGAAAACCACGCTTCGCCGCTCGTTTCACTGTCGTCGTTCTCGACGTAATCAGCGCTCCCGCCGTCCGGCGCGTCGTTGCAATGACTGAAAAACGGCGCGCCGGTGCCGGCGTCGTGGCGGATCACCGCCCCGATCGTGCCGTCGGCGTCAAGCGTCAGTTGGTTGAGTGTCGGCATCTACGTCAACTGCAAAATGCCTTCGGCGTTCCAGGTGATGGTAAAGTCGCCGCCGCCGGGACTTTGCGGCGTGGCGAACTCGATCCAGCCGATCACCGGACTGTCGGCGTCCACCGTGACGTGTTTGTACACCAGCGCGCCGGCCAGTTGTCGAACGTCGTTGCCCAGCGCGGTCCAGGTCACGTCGTCCGCGTCGAACTCCGCCCGGTCGTTGGCGTCGTCCTTGTTGACCGCCTCGTTGGCCAGTGCCTTGCGGACGTAGTTGGCAGCGCCGGTCGATTCATCCAGCGTGGTGAAGTCAGCCACAAACACGATGCCGTCGTTTTCAGTGCCGGCCGTGGTGTTGGTCATCAGCAGCGCCACGCGGATGTCGTCGGCGTTCAGGTCGATCTCGCCGGCCGCGCTGGCGCGCTTGAACTCGTTGTAGATTTGGGAGGCCATGTGAGTCCTTGTTGATCGCGTGGGTTGAAATCCACGCTACGGGTCATGCGATCGTGTCCGTCAGTGCGATGGCCAGCGGCGCAGTGGTGACGAGGGGCGCCTTGAGCGGGCAGCGGAGCACGGTGGCGACCGGCTCATTTCCGCCGCCGCTGGTCTGTTCGGCGTGGACGCGGCCAACCGTGCCGGTAAAGCTCACGTGCTGCGCTGCGCCGTCGGCGTAGTTAAGCCCATTCATCTCGTGACTCCGGCGGAACCAAAATTTGATAGCGGTCAGCGCAACGCCCTGCGGAACAGCGTTGGCAATCGACGGCGACTCGCGGGTCGTGATCGTCAACACGGGCTGCCCCTGACCGATCGCGAAAAACGTGTTGAACGGCTCGCCGTCGGCGTCCAATTCGATCGGCGTGATGTTTTTTTCAATCCTCACGTCCGTGACGCCGTTGAGGAACACCCCGTTGATCTTGACCGGACCCAGCGTAAAGCTATTCGCGGTCGCGACCGTGCCTGCCAATGCCACAGATCCGGCAGCTACGATCGGCGCGTTGACGCCGTCATACGTGATCGCCAGTCGCGTGGAGATCGTCGCCGGATTTCCTTGGCTGGCGGAGATCGACTGCCAATACAGATAGGATTGCGCGACGCGGTATCGATCATGCACCAGCGACGCGTCGGCCTCGCGCGTGCCCAGGTCGGTGACTTTTTTGTAGTAGAGGTCGACGTTTCCGGCCGCCTGGCTGGCTCCGTTCCAGCCGGTCGCGGTCAAGACTCCAGACAGGTCCGTCGAGTCGAAACTAATTTCCGGCTTGTGACTCGCCGAACCCACGAAAAGCGGCTCGAAATGGCCGGCCGTGTACTCGATCAGGTCCTCGATCCCCATGCTGTTGGTGTGTTCGCGCAGTTGCGCCAGGAGCGCGAGGCTGGGTAACCCCATTCCGTACAGCACACTCGCGGTCGCGGCTGGCATGGTCTAGGACCTCAATTGAAGCTGTACGTAAAAATCGCCCGCCAGTACCCGGCGCCGGCGTGTTGCGCGTCTTCGATTTCGCTCGAATGGATCGGCAACAGAAAAATTTCGCTGCCCGACATCGCCAGGTCGTCTTCCGTTACCGGAGATACGTACTGCAAAATCTCGTGGTCGATGGCGCCGAACAGATTGTCGGCGGTGACGAAACTGGCCAGCCGGTCGGCGGGCAACTCGTCGCGCGCGAAGTAGCTGACGGCCAGTTGCCCCTGCTGGATCGACAGCAGCGGATTCGCCCCGCCGCCGATCACGGGCCGCTGCCAGGCGTCGCCCATCTGCACGACCGCCAGCGGCATCCGGGGCACGAGCGACAGATAGTCGCCGTCCTCGGCCCGCAGCGACGGCAGGAAGATTCGCTTGTCGCCGTTGATACCCAGGATCAGCTTGTCGCGCGCGTCCGGATCGGGCGGCGTCAGTCCGGCGGCAGTTTGAAACGCCGCGCTGTCGGCGATCATTTCCGCCAGGCGGAACATCGGCACGCTGACCGGTCCGGTGGGCGTCGGTGTGAGCGGCATCGATAATCACTCATTCCTCGTGCGTCGTGCCGGCGCGCTTGAGTTTGAAGCGGACGAACATCCCCGCGATGCTGTGATCGGTCACGTCCACTCTGGCCGTGTCCACCGCCCAGCGCTCACCGTCTGTCTGGCCGGCCCTCAGCAATGCGTCGCGGGGAAAAAACTCTGTCCGGCCCCCTTTTTCGTGGTCCGGGTCTCGCAGCATCGAGACGCGAATCTGTTGTTTCGTTTGCGCGATGCCCTCGCGGTTTTGCGTTTCTTCGTCGTCGAGTTCCTGCACGTTGGCCACGATCGACACGCCCGGACCGCCGGCGGCCGGAAAGAACGTGACGGTTTCGGCGAACTTGTTTTCGTCGAGAACATTGGCGGCGTAGGCGGTTTTGCGGTAATCGCGGAATGTCATGGGCCAGCCGGTTACACCTCGACGCGATAAACGATCCGCACGCGCTGTAAACTAAAACTATCCACGTTGGTGTCGGCCGTCTTTTGGAGTTGCACGAACGGTTGCAACCCTCCGGCGTAGTTGCTCATGTCGAATTGCGTCGCGCGGGCGACGGGCCTCAACGCCCCGCGGCCATCGCTCATGCTGAACAGCACGTTCGCCTTGCCGCCCACCGATTGCACACCCACCTTGCTCTGGATGCCGGTCTTGAAGTCGATGTGAAATCGCTTCACCGCGGCTACCAGGGTCTGGCCGGTGGCCACGTCGTCGTTGTTGTTCGTGCCGTCGTCGCTTTCGACCACGACGCTGTTGTTGCCGATAATCCGGAAAAGTGCCGCTTCGGCGATCGAATCGATGGCGTCGTTCCGCGCGCTCTCCATGCCGAACGCCAGTTGCGATGCGGCATCCAGCGCGGCGACGGTCTTGATCCAAAACTCGGCGCTCACCAGGTCGTCGATGTCGTAAGACAGGATGTCGCCGTGGTAGAGGCAGAGATTTTGGACCTCGCTCTGCGCGTCGAACGCGCCCACCATGAACCCCCCGGCGGCAGCCAGCGTCGGCGTTCCGGCGGAGGACGTGTCCGCCTTGGCCCACGGGCCGTTGACCACGCTGGCGGTTAGGGCCGGCACGATCTTTCCGTTGAAACGGAAGTCGTCTACGATTTCTTCAAACGGCATGATCGGTTCTCCGAGCAATGGATCAGGTCGATAAACTCACGTTTGTTTTCAGCCGGCTTACGCGCCGGCGTTGCGCACGATGCCGCGATGGTTGTTGCCAGTCACGCCGACGACCGTCTTGACTTTCCAAATGCGGGCTTCGCTCTTTGGCTCGTCGCGCGAGGTCAGGCGGAACCCGCCCTCGTAACCTCGCTGAAACGCATACGCGATGCTGTCGATCATCGACGGCCACGCGCCGCCGTAATACTTGACGGCGCTGTCGTCGCTGAGCATCGGTTCCGCGATCGGCGTTACGGCGCCGCGGAACGTCTCCGTGTTGGAGGCCGACGTGGGCACGACGAGGACGGACGGAGAAAGCGTCTGCTTCGCAACGGTGATCAACTCGTTGGGGACCAGCAGCCACTGCAAAAAGAGATTCGCAAATTGCTTGTTGCTGACGTCCTTTTGTTGACGCAGCAACAAGTCCATCGCGTCAAACTCGGATTGCGACGGCGCCCCGCCCGACGTGCGGTCGTTGCCGTGGCCGGCGGTAAACAAAGCCGTCCCGTCATAGATGGCCTCGTTATTGACCAGTAGATTGACGCACAGCCGATTGGCCGTGGCGTCCGCGGCACGCGCCAGCCTGGCGGCCACCCGCGGCAGTTGTCCAAGGTCGTCATCCACAATCATGCGGCGGGTGATCGCAAATTCATTCGCGTACTCGTCGACCGAAATGAACGCGACTTCCTCGCTGGGCTTGATCTTCTTGGGTTCCTCGTAGCCATCCGGCCAGTGGTCCAGTTCGCCAACCTCGCCGAGCTTGTGGATCGACTTCGGCTTGAAGTCGGCAATGGGGGCGAGACGCGCTGCCCACTGGCGATAACTGTGATCCGCCAGGCCGATTTCCTTGTCCATCATCTTGCCAAGCGTGGCCGACAGCAGATTGGGGAAGTCGGACGGATGTGCGCCGCCGCCGGCGGCCATGTAAACCGTTTCGCCGCCGGAGAGCATGTGCGCGGCAATCGTTTCCGGATCGTCCGATGCACGATGCCCGGACTGTCGCATGAACATCTTTCCCAGATCGGTCAGTCGCTCGTAGCGGTGCTGATGAGCGCCGGCCGGCATGTCGGCCTCTGACAGGGCGCCCAGGCGGTGCTCCAACACGGCGCCGAACACGGTCAAAAAGTTATCGTGTTCACTGGCGACCGGCTTGATTGGCGGGCGGTCTTTCGACGCCTTCTCGGTGAACTGCTTCGCCGCCTTGGCGAACGACATGTCGATGTCCTTGCAAGCCGCCTCGATGTCGGCGGCGTCGATCCCCATCGTCTCACCGCAGGCGCGGATTGCGTTGATGCGGTCGTTTTCCTCCGCCGCGATTTTTCGGGGATCCAACTCCACGTGCGGCTTGTCGTGGCAGCGCGTTTCGTCTTCTTTGCACGTTGCCTTCGTGCCGCAATCGGGCTTTTCTTCTTCGCACGTCGGCTTGGTTTCCTCACGCAAGGCGATCACGATGGCCTGCGCTCCGCTGGGGACCGCACGGCCGCGAGCACCGAAAAACCCTCGCAGGGAGGCTTGGCAAACGTCGTCTGCCGCGTTCGGCTCGACCAGTCCGAGCGCTTCAAGTTGTTGGCGAATTTTCCGTTCCATCTTGATCCTCGCGATGGGTAAAAAAGAGACTCTCGTAAACCCGCTCGACGATGAGCGGCCCTCACCGCGGATCGCCGCGATGGTGTCTTGTAGCGTTCCGATCCGATCGATGAGTCCGCGCTCCAGTGCGGCCGGCGCCAGAAACACTCGGCCGGCGCCGTATCGCTCCCGGACCTCCGCGACGCTGATGCCGCGGTTACGAGCGACGGCGGATTCAAACTGTTCCGTCGTGTCGTCGATCCGCGATTGCAGAATCGACCGCGCGCCAGAGTCCAGCTTTTCAAACTCGTTCGGCCTGCCCTTGCTTTCCGGCTGGCGGATCACCGTGCTGGTGACGCCGTTGCGTTTGTCCGCCTCGGTAAACTCGGTGTGGACGGCGAACGCGCCAATAGAGCCGATTTCTGAGCTTGGGCTGCCGACCAGTTCGTCCGCGGCACTGAAAATCCAGTACGCGCCAGAAGCGCAAATATTCCGTGCGACGCCCGTGATGGGCTTTTGGCCCCGGGCCTGATACACCAGGTCGCCGACCTCGTGAACGCCGGCAGCCGCGCCGCCTGGTGAATCAACATCGAGAACGACATGTCGCACGGAATCATTCGCCATCGCGCGGCGAAATGCTTCCGAAAATGCTTCGGTTGAGGTGCCGCCGCTGATTTTCACAAGCATGTCCATCCGCGGCGACAAGACGCCGTGCAGGTGCAGGACGGCGATGCCGTCGACCATCGTCATCAACTCCCGCTCGCCATCGCGGTCTTCGCCGATCCGCTGTTGGATTTCGTCGGCGGTGAACCGGTAACCGTCGGCGCGCAGGTTGATGAGTTCGCAGATTTGCTCCAGCTTCTCCGGCAGGATCACCCACGGCGATTGGCTGATCGCCCGTATGATCTTGTTGTAGCGCCGGTCGTGGAGGCTGCGTCGCGGCATCAGGCGGCCCCCCGCTGTCCGGTCACTGCCGCCGGCTCTTCCGGCTCTTCGGGGAAGCGATCGCTGCCGGCGCCTTGCGTCGAGAGGTCAAACGTCAGTCCCGATGCCTCGATCATCTCGACTTCGCGCTTGCGTTCGCGGATCAAATCCTCAAACGAACCTTCCCCGCGTTTTTCCAGTTCGCGCGTCCAGGTGGACAACCCGGCGGCGATGCGGCGGATGGCCGCCGCGTCTTCCTTCATTTCGTCGAGTTGCAACCGCCCCGGCAAAATCAGCTTCGTGCGCAGCCAGCGCCGAGGATTGGTGCGGAAGACTTCGGGCCGCAACGTGCCGTTGAAACGGCCCAGCGAAGCCGCCATCGCGGTGAAGCGCTCGCGGATCGGCACCACCACGCGCTGTCCGAACGAGCGGCTGATGGGCGCGAACGTGCGGAAGTCGTCATTGTGCGCGGCACGCGCAGAACTGTAGTTTGTGCGGCTGTAGTCGCGCGTGTTGCGCAGCGCGGAAATGCCCGTCGCCATCGAATGTTCGGTGTGGATCACATCGTAAAACGGCGGCAGGTTCGGCCCTGGCTGCGTCGGGTTGACGCCTTGCACGTCGTCGTCGGCGCCGATTTCGTTGATGATTCCCTTGCCGAGCTTAAACAGGTTGTTGCCGGCGTCGTCGGTTGTTGAACTGTCGCCGCTCTCGACCAATCCCAGGCCACTACCGGACGGATGCGCGCTCTTGAGCACCAGCGTAAAGATGGCCTGGATCGCGGCGGCGCTGAGCACGTTGCCGATAAGCCAATCCCGGTCCCGGGCCGGCAGCATCGCCGCGCGCCACCAACTGACGCCGCGGGTTTCGCCGGGACGGGTGCGGTTGAAGTAATGCAGCACGCGCGCGGCCGGGATCCGCTGGCTCTGGTTGTCAAAGGTGCCGAAGGGGTCGGCCGGATGGGCGCCGTAGAGATAAAACGCCACCGCGCGGCCGGCGTTGTCCAGTTCCACGCCGCGGCGGATTTCGTTTTCGCCGTTGCGCGCCAGACGGTCTTTCGTCAGGTCTATCTGCTCGGCTTCGAGCAACTGGTAGCACAATGGCAGCGATCGGTTTCGGTCCTTGTCGATGCACTCCAGCCAAAGCGTTTCACCGACGTTGGCCGTCTCCAATAGCGCCAACCGTTGCATTTCAGCGAACGTGTAGCTGCCGTCGGACGCTACTTCGCGCATCGCCCATTCGTCGAACAGGTCGTCAGCCAACGTGTTGAATTCCAGGTCGAGCGCTTCCGCCTCGCCGGTCGGTAGCGTCACCGCCGCGCTGGCGCGCAGCCCTTGCCCGATGCAGTGATCGGCCAGCACGCGGCCGGCTGCGATGATGGCCGGCTCGTTGCGGATTTGATCGCGGATGCGACTGGTCATCAGATCCCAGTCGCCGTGAATCGCGCCGTCGCCCGATCGGTGTGGCGGCAACCAATCCTTGGTCATCCGCGTGCGCGCGCCGCCCTTGTAGGCGTTTTCCGACGCCTGAATGCCGAACAGCTTGGCGATTGCTTTGCGAATCATTCGCACACCGGCTGGGCTAGATAGATGCCGCCACGGCTGATTTCCCGCGCGACGCGCTCTTCGAGCTTGCGACGCTCGCCGTAGAGCCTGGGCAGATCGTGCAACTTCATCCGCTGCGCCGCCTCGCCCCATTCGGCAACGCCATCGCCGCTTTCGATGAGCGCGATCATCGCGTCGAGTGCGTCAAGTTGTTGCTGCGCCGTACGGGCCATGCCGTACGGTTAGCATAAGAGAGGGGCAAATTGGGGCGTGAGGTTTACAGTAATGTAAACAGAGACTTACGCCCTGGCATCGAATTGTTGTTGCTCATCCGCCGCTCTGCGCGGACTTGGGAAGGGGTTGCGAACCTTGATTAGATTTTCGTGCCGGCACTTTTCATTCAAGCATTTGAACTCTATCAGGCCCATCGCCGAGCCGGTCCGCGTGCATTCGACGTGGCAATAGCCGCAGATGGGAGCACGCACCACGGCGGGCTGAGGCTCACGAGACATTTTGAAACCCTCGGATTCGGAGCATTTTGGATTACAGCAGTAGCATCGGCGCATGCTGTCGCTGGTCGTGCCAGCCTTCATGTACTGGCCGCACGTCGGACAGGGCGGGCACTTCTGGTTGCCGTGCGGGGTTTTTTCCGCGCAGGTCTTAATCTTTTCCTCGCAGTGATTTTCCTCGGCGCCGCACTGGGCGTCCACTTGGATCGGCGCTGATCTCTGTGATTCCGAGGCCGCACTCGACTTCTGCTGAGACTTCTTCGGCATCTGCAATGCCCTCCGTAACGGTCGTTTCGCCCCGCAACTCCGCGAGGCGTCGTTCAAGTTCGCGTTTCGTTTTTGACAGCAGGTCGATAGCCGGCTGATGTTTCGTCACCGCCCCGTCTATGACCCCTCGATGGCCTTCAAGCTCGGCCGTCACGTCGCGCAGTTCTATTTTTACTTGTTGGATGGCGTCCATTTCGTTTCTCCTGCTTAACGGGCTGAAAACTCCTCTTGATCCACACTGCGCCGCGCGCCGTTGGCGGGCTTCGCGCGCGACACCAAGTCGTGCCAGTCGCCGCCGGTAATCATGTCGGCCACGCCCATCGCGTACGCCTCGGCGTCCCAAGAGTGCGAGCCGATCGACTGGTCGACCACTTGCCACGTCGTAACCTGGCGGCCTAACCGATTGCGCTCCACCACCGGCACCTCGTTTGTCAGTTCGCGCAGATAAAGTTCCATCTGTTGGATGCGCTGAAAGTCGCAGAGGAACCACGCGCCAGGCTGGTCGAGCGGCTGCTGCCAGCGGCCGGAAATGTCGGCGTTGAACAACTCGCGATTGATTTCCCACCGGACCATCCCTCCCTCGTACGGCTTGCCATCGCGGGCGCTGCGCTCCAGGCGGTTGGATCGCCAGCGGTCGCCGATCTTTAGCATGGTGGTGCCGGCCACCATGCGCACGCGGTCGCGGATGCGTGGCTCTAAGGCTCGCCACCACTCGTGGATGAGGTGAGGCGCGTAGCCAACGTCGATGCCGGTCAACTGGACGCGCATCGATTTGAGGCCCAGCGGATTGGCCGCCGGCAAAGGCCACGAGCGGTCCAAAACGTCGGCGGCAAACGTTTCCAGGTGACTCGACCGCCTGGCCTCGCGGACGTGCGAGGTGCCGAAGTCCACCAACGCCGACGTGCCGCCCTCGCCCCAGGCGCGGATAATCCAGCGCACGAATTGCTTATGCACGTCGGCGCCGCAGGTGAGGAACACCGCCCACGGCGGAACGGTGCCGGCGGGGTTGGTGCCTTTGAGTCTGCGCCCCAGGTCCTGCCATCGCGGCGCCCCGATGCGTTTGGACCACGGCTTTCCCAACCGCTCATTCCAAAACGATTGCAGCCGCTCCGGATCGTTGCGCGCCTCAAGATACCACGCGGCCATGCGGCCGAACAAGACGCTTTCGGCGTAGAGGCTGTTCAACCGTCCGCCCCAAATACGCGGTCCCTTCTCCGGCTCACCGTGAATCTTGCCGGAGGTGTCGACGGTCTGGCCGCGCGGGATCCATTTGCCGTGCGCTATCATGCCCGGCTTGTCGGCGTCGATGATTTTGCAGCCCAGTTCGCACCGATAGTAGGCACGCTCAAACGCTTCGTCTGGCTTACAGTAGCCGCCTTTTTTGCTTTTCAACCCGACCACGCCGCCCGCGCCCGCGAACGGGCCGCGCTTGTTGATGAAAAACCTTAGCTCCTGGTAGTGGCCGCACCGAGGGCACGGCACTAGAAAACGCCGGCGGTCGCTGCGATCGTACGCCTTGGCGATCCGCGAAGTGTCATCGCTCGGCGTGGATTCTTTGACCAGCAGGCTGCGGTGGAATCGTTGCGTTCGCGCGGCCGCCAGGTCTTCCGGGTCGCCGTGCGTCAGTGTGCGCCGCCAGCGGTCCAACTCCGTGCAGAGCACCAACTGGCACGGCTTGCCGCTCAGGCGTTGTGTGCTCCGCGAGTAAGCCAGGTGGCAGCGCATGCCGCCGACCGTCATCCAGCGGCGATTCCAAAGCCGTTCGGGCGGGATCAAGTCACGCACCGCCGGCGACGCTTCGGCCATCGCGTAGCACTTGTCGCGCAGCTCGATCATCGAGTCTTCGTCCGGGCAGGCCAACATCGCCGGACAGGGGTGCAGCGCGGCTGTTGACAGCAGTAAAGCCTGGAGCATCGTCGTCTTCCCAATCTGTACGCCCGCCATAATCACGATCTCTTCCACGTCCGGGTCGTCAGCCGCTTCCAGCACGCCGGCCCAATAGCTGTCCGCTCCATCGATCTTGTAGCGTCCCGCCGCGGCCGATAGTTCCACCGGCAACCGTAAGTTCCGTCCGCACCACTCGACGCGTGACGTTGCCGGTCGGGGCCGGGTCCGCTCCGCGATTCTGCGCAGCAGCGCCGCGCGTGAGTCCATACCGCTCGTTATTGCATTAACTTTGTATCCGCTCCCGCTTGTCGGCCAACTCATCTTGCACGCCGGCCAGGTCGTTTAGGATGTCGTGGATTTCCTGGCGGAGAATCTGCACGAGTTCCTTTTTCTTGCCGCGCGGCGGCGTGAACTTCGTAAGCAATCGCTCCGGCAGTTGCTCCAATTGCGTCTTGGCCTCGGCAATGTAGGCTTCGATGATTTCCGAAACGTCCCGCCAGCCGATCAATTCGCCTTCCTTCTCGGCGGCCTTGAGTGTGGCCAGCCGCGCTTCGGCCAGCAGCTTCTGCTGCCTTGCGTCGTCGGACGCCTCGGAATTCCGCTCATTGGTCTCGATGTTCTCTTCGCGCCACTCGGTAATCTGGCTAAGGTCGTATGCGCCGACGGCGAATCCCGGACATCCGCGCTCGCGCCAATTGGCGACGTACCGGGTTGAGACGCCGAAATGGTTCGCCACGTCCGCCAGCGTCCGCACGATCCCGCTCACTTCGTCGGCCTCGGCGATCAGTCGCCGGAGTTTGGCCTTTTTTGCCCCCAACTCTGCTATCAGCCCGGCGGCGTCTTTTTCAGCCCCTTTTTTAGGCTTTTTGTCCGCCATAACTGCCTATTTGTCAACGTGTTACGACACATTATAATAGTGGAGACACCACTACTTCTCGCCACAAAGGAGCGATAAAAAATGATGCCTCGAACGCTTCACAAACTCGATCCGATGGCCTGCATTTCCGCGATGCAAAAATTCATCCGCCGCGCCGACGAACGTCGCGCGATGGAGTTCGCCTGCGAACTGATCCACACCTCGAAGCCGTTTTTTTCAATGGTCGCCAATCGCCTGGAAGTGATCTCTCACGAAGACGTCGGCCTCGCCGATCCACAAGCCGTCCTCTTCGCTGGCATGGCGATCGAGCAGGCGCGTCGGCACTATGACGCAAAGAAGCCGGGCAAGTGTCGCATGATGATCGGCAACGCCATCCGCGCCCTTTGCCGCGCACGGAAATCCCGCGAGGGCGACCATTTTCAGGCGGCGATAGGCGTCCCGAACCGCGAACAAAACCGCATCCCGGAAATCCCGGATTTCGCCTATGATATGCACACCAGCCGCGGCCGTCGCGCGGGCAAGGGCCTCGACCACTTTCGCCGCGAGTCGGCGCGCCTCGTTCCGCCGCCCAAACCCGATGTGTACGAGACTGAGGCTTATGGACTCTGGCATTGGAAATCGCAGCAGACAAACGGCGCTGATTAGCCTGCCCAACAGCGGCAGCACGTGGCTCGCCGAAATCCTCGCCCGCCACATTCCACAGGCGCGGTACGCGATGGAGTATTTCAATCCACTGCGAAATTCCGCCCGCTTCGATGTGCTCCGCCACGGCTTCGGATGCGAACTGCAAAGCTGCTCCCGTTGGATCGTTGACACGCCAGGCGAAGCACAACTCGACGATATCTACGCGCGATCCTGGGCGCTGGACGGTTACAACTTCACCAAGGAGGTATTTTCGCCCACAAAGCTTCGGTGGTTCCATCGCCACTTTCGTTGCGCCGTCCTCATCACCCGCCCTGAACTTGCGTTCCCTCCATCGCGGCTGCGTGTGTACTCGTTTTACGAACACGCACACTGCGCCATTTGGCCAAGTCGGCCATTCCCTTCCGTGCACGCAGCGGCCGTACGCACCATGATCCACCTGACGGATCGACTCGTCGAAGATGCCCACAAACTCTCGGTTCCGGTGCTCGATTACCATGAGTTGCTCACAGGCGATTTCTCATTTTTAGCCTCATTCCTTCCCCATCTTTCCTTCGGACTCGATCCGGACGATTGTGCTCGCGACATCATTTCCACGCGCCGACATCCCCTGCGGCGCTGCTAACGAACCGCAGTCGGATTCGATCTTGCGACATTGATCCGCATCGGGACGACAGTACGGTTTTTCACGACGTTTGAGGCCGCGTGCAACACACACCTTCCCCACCGCCGCTTGATTTCCCGCGTCACGGCGATCCTTCGCCTTTGGTCCACCAGATCCACATTTCCGCCAGCGCCGCCGAATATCCGGCCATTGGCGAAAAAGAACCTGGTGTCGGCATACACCGCGCGGTCGTCGCGCAGCGTCCGCAAGGTCCAATCCAGGTCGCCGCGGCCGATCAGCGACTCGTCGTACCTCCTACTCCGGGCGGCGCCGCGGATTCCGAACGCAACGCAGACCGGTTGCACGGCGCGAATCGGCCGATTGGCGGGGTCGATCACCGTGTAGTTTGGGGTGCGGGAAAAGCAGCAGCACGTCATGTCCAGATCCTCGATCACTCGAAGTCCGTTAGTCACGACAACAGCGGCGTCGTCAGCCGATAGATGCCGCGTCGGCGGAATTGTGGTCCGTACTGCGATCACATCGTCATCCACGAAAAACAGCGCCGGTTCCTCAAAGTGATCCAGACACCAGTTGAACACCGCGGCGAATCCGAGTTTTCCCGGGTGGCAAACCAGCCGGCGACGCGCGACGACCTGCGTGTAAGAGTCGCGCTCCGCGCGATCGACAACAATCGTAGCGCCGGGAAAAAGCGCCGCGGACCTCCTAATCTGACGTAGCCTTTTTCGGCTTGGAATTATGAGCCTGTAAGACATCCAACACCCGTTCCGCCGCCACAGCGCGGCATATTCCCAACCGGCTTTTTTTTAAGCCCTTGATCCGCTCGACGCCGATCCCCAATGCCGCACAGAGTGTATTCCACGTCGAGCTATCGCGCGCGCAAATCACGACGTAGTCATAGTGTTCATGCGGCGCAAGATTCATTCCGTCCGTTTCTGTACCGCCATCTTCCTCTTCGCCCGGCGCCTGCTCTTCATCGATCACCTTGGGAGCGATCTGATCGGCCAACCGCTTAAGATCCGCTTCCTCAAACTCGATCTGCCGAAGCAGATCGCTCAGCTTAGATTTGTCGACCTCAGCCATCTGAGAGACCGAGTCCAGCGTCGCCAGCAGCTTGTCAGCCTCGGCTTCTGAAACGTCGAGTACCAGCACAGGCACGCGTTGGTCGGGAGTGATCTCCGCTCTCAAATGCCCATCGATTAGGACCAACGAACCATCTGTCTCTTCTCGGGCCAATAATGCATCTGCGTATCCCACCTCACTTAGGATCGCGCGCAATCGATTTCGCTGCGAATCCGGATGCCGGCGGAAATTTTTGGGATTAGCCATCAATGTCGAGGCTTTGACTCGCCGCAATGACCTGATCCGATCACGCACCTCACCCATGATGATGAACTCCCGATTTCCGACCAAGCGCCCAAAAAGCGCAATCGATTACCCGCGCGCCTCCACCCCCCCGTCGAGAAGGACCCATGGGGGGGCCGTAAGTCCTTATTTGTCGTCCGGAAACCATCGTCGTAAGTCCTTATGTTTCGTCGGCCCAACAGGGCGGCCCGGCGCTTCGGGCTTAGCTCGAGGGGATAGGCATTCACCCTCCGCGCCCGGACCGCCGCGGCGTCTAGCGGAATAGATCAATCAGGCGCAAGATGCGCTCCAGGGCCGCAAGCCACCGATTCCAGTCGATCCCGGCCGCTCCCACGTCGCTTTGCACGTTGCACAGCGCCTGCTGTTGGGCCTCGACCGAGAGGGCTTGCACTTCGGCCAGCGGCGAACTGTCCAACGCCAGGGCAACCGGCGCCATTGCGTCGTCGATCAGACCCCAGCGGGCCGCATACGTGTGGGCATCCTTGAGCGCCAGAAGTTTCGCGACGGCGTGCTGCGCAACCGTCGCGTTCTCCACCGCCCACCTGCCCCAGCGGAGCAGTTCGCCGAGGTCGATGTCTTGGGTTTCGATTTCGTTCATACGTTTCCTTTCATGTCTTCAATACGTTGCTCAATTACCTTGATCTGCTCGTCGTGCCGCCTCAGTGTCTCCGCGTGGGACTTGAAGATATGCGAGTGGGCGTTCTCGTCGGCCTTATGTTTTCCCAGCGATTTTACGAGCAGGTCGATCCTCCCATGCGCGGAGATCGCGCCCTTGAACTTTTCGTCCAGGTTGTTTTGCAGCGCAATCACGCGCGCGTCGGTGACCGCCACGCTCCCCATCAACTTAACGATCATCAACAGTCCCCAGCCGCCGAAGAGCGAGGTTGTGGCGGCAAAGCAGCCGGCCGCCCACATCAGCACCTGAGTGTGATCGCCCTGGGCTAGCAGCGCCATCGCACTGGCCAGAAGTCCGACTTGATTCGCACCGCCGAGAATCCAAATGGCGAGTTTCATAGCGCGCTTTTGAAAAAACCAAGGCGACCGGACCGCTGGGCGAAAGGAGTAAAAGCCTGCCGTCCGGCCGGCTCACCAATGCATATCTCGGACCAACTCCAACACGCTGCGTACCAGCATGTGGCCGATCAGGGTGGCCAGCAGGACGCTACTGACTATCAGGATCGAGTCTTTCAACGCTGCCGCCCTCGCCCCCTTCGGGCCACTCCCAAGAGACGCGAAACTTGAGCGGCTCGGCCTGGCCGGTGACGTTCTGATTCGGCTGGGAACCGGCATCGTTTTTGCCTCCGAGGTACAGCAGCGCTCCGGCGATCGCGGCGAACCCGGCCAGGATGGCGGTGATGATCACCGCCACGCCGATCAGGTGTTTGAGCGTCATGCCGTGGTATTCGTTGTGGATCTCCACATCGTCATCCGCCGCAATGTCGTTGGCCTTGGCGATGATGCGTGTATGCAGACGCTGCCGGGCGGCTTCGCCCTTGGCCCACTCGCCGTACAAAACTCCCTTGTCAATCGCCATCTTGCACTTCGGCGGGCTGGTCTTCGACGCGATCATCCGTTTCCGTTTCCGCCTCGATCAACGTCAGCAACTTGTCCACGATTGTCGGATTGGCCACGATCGCCAACACGACGTCGATCGCCTTTGGCCCCAAGCCCGCGGCCTCAAGATAAAACCGCCTCAACGCATCCGTCTCGGTCGGCCAGGTCGGGTTGAGCGCCCTGAAGGCCATCATGTCTTTGGCCAGCCTGTACCGCGCTCTCTCCATCGCGGGCAGCTTGGAAATATCCACGCTCCCATCAGGAAGGATCGCTTCGTCGGGGCTGTCGTTCACGGTCGCTCACCTACGGCGTCACGGCCGGAAGCGCCGGAGGACGGATACTGGCCAGGTCGGTGCTCAGACCGGCCTTACTGAGTTCCTTCGCGGCGCTGGCCTCCACGAGGTCAACGCTGCTCTCCAAACGCACGAACACTTTTTGCTGCATGTCCATCTGCTGCGCATGCGCCCGCGCGGCCGCCGTGATGCACGCCGCCTGCTCGGACTGCAAAATTTCCATCATGTCGATTGCCATTGGTCACTCCCGTAAAAAAGACTATTGGTCCGGCGTGATCGTGATGATCGCTTCCGCCCTCAACTCCCGCTTGATTTCGCTCTTCACCTCGGCTTTCAGCGACGCCAACTCCTCGCGGATCGCCGCGCGCACGGACGCAATATCGACGCCTTCGCCGGCCGGACCCGGGGGCCCGGGATCTCCCTTCGGACCCTGCGTCCCTTCCGGGCCAGCCGGACCAGCGGCCCCGGCGCCCGCAGCAGAGTCCTTCAACGATTGCAAATCCGTGCGCAGGCTGCCGAGGTCTTGTCTCGTGTCTTGCACCTCCGCCAGCAGCGCATCGACTTGATTTTTTAGATCGACCAGCGATTGCGGCTGTTCCGGTTGCGGTTTCACGGTCGGCGCCTCCGGAGTGGGAACGCGAATCCGCGGAGGAGGGCAGTCGTATCCGCCGGCGTACTGGTCGGCCCCGTCGCCACCAATCGGGATCGTGTTGCCGACGATCAGGTTGCCGAATCGATCGACCGGTTTGCCCGGCTGCGAACCTGCTCGCGGGCGCGGCGGCAGGTTCGGCGCCAGCCAGGCGATGCGATTGCCGACCTGCTGTAAAAATCGCTTGATGCACGTCAGCCGCACGGCCATCGTGCTCGTCGCATGGTCGCTGCCCCACAGAATCCCGCACAACCGACCTTGCGCGTCCAGTATCGGACCGCCGCTGTCGCCAGAGCGCACGCCGGTGGCGATCGAAAACCACTCACCGGGGCCATGATCTTGACGATAGACGCCGCGCGAAGCGCGAAACTGCATACCGCCAGGGCCGTAGCCGGCGGCCGTTAAAACCTCTCCGCGGCTTGGCGCGCTGTCGCGTATCTCCACCGGCTCAACGCCTGACGGCTCGTTGATCAACAGGGCCGCCAGGTCGTTGCGCCGATCCGAGGAGACTACGCGACACCGAAAACTCCCATGTATCGGAAATTGCACACGCCCGGTGCCGTTGCTGTCGCGGACGACGTGCGCGTTGGTCAGACAGAGACCTTGACCGCCTCCTTTGGCGATCAGGATTCCCGATCCGCCGCTACCGTCGCTCATCCACACCCGCACAATCGCCGGTTGGGTGAGGTTGGCCGACGCCGGACGTCGCGCAGAAATACCCACCAGCGGTCCCGCCAACTGCGCTTGGCCCGCGCCCGGCGGGCAGACTCCACCCACTCAGCCGGCCTCGGCCGATTGAGGCCAGAACGGTTGAAACGGCAGAGAAATCCAAAGCGCGATCAACAGCTTGATCGGCGTGTCGGTCACGAACCGCAGGATGACGTTCCCGACCGCGACCGCGGCGGCGATCCAGAGCGCGGCTTCGGGGTGCTCTGAGATTAGCTCTTGATTTGAGAGCGCCGTCAGGATCGCCACCACGAGCGTGACGGCGTTGAGCCAGAATGTGCGGCTCTTGAAAAACGGCTTCGGGTCCATCAGGCGGCCTCGGGCGCATGTGCATCGATGCGGCCCGCCTGATCCTGGCGCACTGGAACTCCTATCCAGCCGTTACGTGGAATCTAGCCCCAGAAAGGGGAACGTGTCAAGCGTTTGCCGGTCGACGCACTCTTCCCGGAGGATCCGCACGTCGGTATCGGCCTGGAATGCCAGCTTGCTGGTTTGATCGTCCAGGTTTGTGATTTTCGCGCATCCGTGCCGCGAGAGCAGGTAGACGCAGCGCTTCGGTTTGATGCGCAGGATCAGGTTTGGCATCGGCTCCATCCGTCAGGTTTCAGTTCGGTTCGTCCGGCGACCGCTCCGGCTCAGCGGCCAGGAGCGCGAGGGCGACTAGGGTTTCAACCATCGCAATCCTCAATCACTTCCGCCGATGGGTCGATACCGCTTCCGCCGCAACGCGGGCAAACCAACAGCATGCCGTAGTCGCCGGTATATGGATCAAACTGACCCTCGATGTAATGCTCACCGAGTCCGTCGCAGGCTTGACAGGCATTCGCCTCGGACCAGTCTGCGTATTCGTCGCTGAATGGGTGTTGAAAAGTCATTCCCACTTCTCCGGATTCGGGTTGTTCGACAACAACAGCCGCTCCCAGTAATCCACCGCCGCGTCGTAGGTGATTTGCAGTTGCCGCGCGATCTTGTTCACCGACCTCCGAATCTCCGCCGGGGTCCGCTCCGCTCCGCGCTCGCGCAGCAGGTCGTGGAGTCTGCGGATGGCGACGGTTTCGTCGAACTCGTTCATGCGCTAGTCACCATGTCGTAAGTCATCCAAGTATGCTTGTGGGTCATCAATCTGGTCCCATGCGTCCAGCCCGGCGGCGCGCAATTTACTGATCGCTTCATCGACGTTTCCGATTTTGGGGCTTTTGTCTTGTTCCTTCGTCCGCTCCCACTCGGCGTTGACGCAATGCACGGTGTGCTCGGCGCCGACACTTATCCAAGCAACTGGTTTTCCGTTTGCGTCGTAAATCGTCTGCTTATGGGTCATCAATCTGGTCCCATGCGTCTGATGCCAATTGCAGCAGTCGGTAATATTCGGCGTTGACGCAATCCACGATGTGTTCGGCACTGGTGGTCGAGACAAAAAACGGGGCGACCGTCTGGTTGTCGGCCGAGACGATCATGGCAGAAGTGCGATCCTCCAAATCAAACAGCACTCTCCACGGCCTGGGGGGAATCTTGTCGTCAGTCATGGCAGCCTAACCCTCATTGTCAATCTCGTCATTGGGGATGCAGAGCAGTTCGGAAAATATGATATCAGCGGCGTGTTTTGCAAAGAGGTCCGAACTCCGAACAATCCCAGAATGTTCGTCGGCCCAGTCCTCGAGCAACTGGATGAGAGTCGAATAGGCTAAGCCGTTGTGGTTCATCGCTACCCCTCCTTTCCTGGTCGGTGACTTTCATTCTGGCAACCTCGGCGGACAATGCTTCCGAATCCATTCCTGGACTTCTCTGGCAACCGCTACGTATTCCATTGATGGGTCGCATGTCGATTCCTGCCCTGGCCGATACGCCAACCAGATTCGGTCGCGGATTCTTTTCGGCAACATAAACCAATGCGCCCGACACCCCCACATGGCCGGAGGGACTTGCTTGTTGCACCCCGGCCAGTGGCATGTGTGTTGTCGTGATTGTTTCTGCCGTGTCACGTAGCTTGCTTTGGATTCAGCCATCGCTACCCCTCCGGCTCTGGCAACGGTCCGGCGAACTCGCCGCCCATTTCGTTTACGTCCCGATACTCGCGGTCATGGAATGCAAACAGCCGACCGGGCGCGTGATCGAATCTAACCACCTTAACGACTATCGGCCCCCGCCAGTCGGTGTACTTCCGCGAGATGTGATCTTGACGGAACCAATACTGCCCCGCCTCGGTCGGGCGTTCTTTGGTGTACTTCATGGCTTCACCCACTCGCGTGAGACTTTGATGATCGTATCGCAAATCTCAAAATATTCCTGGAACAAGGATTTGCACTCGTCGGATATCGATCCGTCATACACGCCTCGCATCTGGAAGCTGCGGTTCCTTTCCTCACGCCAAAAGTTCCTGACGGTTATCGAGCCGCCGAACATCCGCTTGACTGACGGCGGAGCGGAATGCAACCAATCGGCTACTAACGCATCGTCCGGCGGGCCTGGCAGAACGGCAGCGCGGAGGTCACGTGCGATCTCGTATTCAGACCTGACAGCCAGGTGTTTGATGGCCGCCTCGAACTTCTCGCGGTCCAGCGTGATGGTTTCAGGCATCGTCTTCCTCCACATTCAGCGCATCGGTCACTGACTCGCGGCATTGCCGGCACAGGTGCTGACTCTTTCCAACGCAGAGCCATCCGCGCGGTGTGCCGACATTTCCCAGCTTGGTTCCGCACAGGTCACACGTCCATGTGCTCCAATGATGGTACGGTGTGGCATCACACGTGGCGGGAACAAACGTGCCGAGAACAAACACCATGCTAGCCATCGTCTTCCTCGCCTTCCTTCACCCACCTGCCGTCTTCTCGGAAGTCGTAGCCCTCGGATTTCATCAACTTGATAAAATTGAAAACAAACGGGCCGTGCCTGTACGCCGCATTGTAGTGACTCACCGCCCGCGCGAACGCATCGTCCGGCGGGTCGGGCAGGATGGCGGCTCGAAACAGAGCGGCGGTCGCGTGATCCCTGCTGAAACTGTTGCGTGTGGTCAACCGCAGTATGGCGGTCGCGTGATCCCTGGAATTCTTGCGTGTGATCAACCGCAGCATGGCCGCCTCGAACGTCTCGCGGTCCAGCGTGATCGTTTCAGGTTTGCTCATGTTCTCCCCTCAAAAACAGCCGCCCCGCGTCACGGGATTCGTGAGCCAGGGTCCTACTGAGGTTCTCGTTCCCTGGCCTGGGCAGATGTCAAGCCTCAATCTGCCTTGTGCGTATGTCGTCACGTGCTCCGTTTGGCCACTGGTGTCGCCACACATGGCGCCAGCACGCGGGAGCGGCTTGGTTCATCCTTTCACGTTGGCCTCGGTTCGCGTTCCTCCAACTCCCCACGTAGAATCTTCGTGTCCTTCGGCGCGTCGATCCTCAGCGTGACTTTCCCACCCCGCACCCGCGCGACCGTGACGCGGATGTCCTTGCCGATGATGATGGTTTCGTTCAGTCTTCGTGACAGGCACAGCATGGCGATTCCTTTCAGTTAAAAGATTTACTCCCACTCCCCCCACGGCCTCAGCCGGCGCTTCTCCCGCCGCAACTCCTCCGCCGTCGGCGCGTACACGCGGCACTTGGTACACGCTTGCCACTTGATCCGCGCATAACCGCACTGCGGGCACTGGACCTTGACGGGTTTGGCCTGGGTCGCGGTCATG
>Ga0214472_10000935_pt1 | contig 34447 bp, 26 predicted proteins | sample RVTome_6_FD_207662 | JGI IMG/M metagenome (GOLD analysis project Ga0214472, IMG submission 207662) | Soil microbial communities from uranium-contaminated site in the Upper Colorado River Basin, Wyoming, United States - RVT140D175 | ecosystem: Environmental > Terrestrial > Soil > Contaminated >...
ATGTCTACCGACCGCCGGCGCGGCCGGCCCTGCGGGCCTGGGTCGCCGAAGGGATTCGGCTCCTACCGTGGGGCCGGGCCATGGCGCGATGTTCGCACCCGGGGTAGGAGCCGGTTGCACCGGCGATCCGCGTCACCGGCGCGGCCTCCTGGCCGCGATCCTCCCAACCCCCTGTCGCACTTGGCCGATGGGCGAGAGACCCGGAGGTGCCATGCAGGGACGGTGGCCAAGAGGCGGTACACCTTGCCTGTGCTAGAATTGTGTCTCAATTGTGCTATTAATGGGCCATGCCACGATGCGAATGTCCGGCTTGCCGGCTTGAAAGGGGTAATCCTATGCGCTTTCTTTCCATGCGAGAGCTACGAGGGGGAGCCCGCGAGCTGTTGGCCCAGCTCAAGCGGGAGGGCGAGGTCGTCCTGACCTCCAATGGCAAGCCGGTGGCGATTGTGGCCGGCGTGGTGGAGGATCATCTCGAACAACAGCTCAGCGCCTACCGCCGTGCGCGGGCGGCGATCGCCGTCGAGGAGATGCAGGAGGCCGCCGTCGCCGCCGGTGTGGACAGGATGACGCCGGAGGACATTGACCGCGAGGTCGACGCCGCACGCCGTGAGCGGCGTGGATGACAATCGTCCTGGATACCAACGTCCTGGTGTCGGCCTTGCTGAATCCACACGGCATCCCGGCGAAGGTGTTGCGAGCCGTGCTCGTGGGGAGGGTGCAACTCGCGTATGACTTCCGGATCTTGAGCGAGTATCGGGAGGTCTTACGGCGGCCAAAGTTCCCGTTTGGCGATGATCAGATCGGAACACTTCTCGATCTCTTCGAGAAGGAGGGCGTATGTGTCACGGCGGCACCCCTAGGGCGAGCCCTCCCGGATACCGATGACGCGCCCTTCCTCGAGGTGGCGGTGGCGGGAAAGGTTGACGCCCTGGTCACGGGCAACCCCCGCCACTTCCCCGAGGACGTGACCGCACCCGTCGTCGTCCTCTCGCCACGGGAGCTGCTGGCCAGACTGCGCGTGTGATCATGACCGTCTCCAGCCGGTGGTACCGGCGATCCAGCGTCAAGAATCGGTAGGAGCCGGTGGCACCGGCGACCCGCGCCGGCCGTACGGCTTGACATGGGTGCATCTGCGCATCACTGTATCAAGATGCGAACCACCCTCACCCTCGCCGACGATGTGTACCAGGCGGCCAAGACCCTCGCCGAGGGGGCGGGACGGCCGTTGGGAGAGGTGGTCTCCGAGCTCATCCGCCGGGGATTGATGCCTCAGGGGATGCAGGAGAAGGAGGGGGGGCTGCCGCTCTTCAAGGTGCCGGCCGGGGCCGAGATCATCCCGGGCAACCGGGCGCGAGAGCTGCTGTCGGATGAGGGGATGGAATGAGGGGGGCGCTGCCGGATGTGAATGTCCTGCTGGCACTCGCCTGGCCCAATCATCAATTTCATCAGCCGGCGCGGCGCTGGTACCAGGAGGAGGGGGTGGCACAGTGGAGCACCTGTGGTGTCACCCAGATCGGCTTCATCCGGCTATCCTCCAACCCGGCCTTTTCGCCCTACGCCAAGACCCCTTTGGAGGCGGTACTATTGCTTCGCGAGTGGACAGAGCAGCCGGGCCATTCGTTTGTCGGGGAGCTGCCGGCCGCCACCGGTGAGGAGTACGAGCGGCTTGCCACCAGGCTGCAGGGGTACAAGCAGACGACGGACGGGTATCTCGTGGTCGTGGCCAGGGCCAAGGGGCTGCGGCTGGTGACCTTCGACCGCCGCGTCGCCCGGGTCGATCCCGGTGACGACGTGGTCGCTGTCCTGTCGACGTGAGCGCCGGGTAACGGCAAGACCTAAAGAGTGCGGCAGGCCCTCGCGGGCCTGGGTCGCCGAAGGGATTCGGCTCCTACCGGGGTTCCGGGAGCACGCCGCGATTTTCCAACCCAGGGTAGGAGCCGGTGGCACCGGCGACCCGCGCCTCCGGCGCGGGCAGGCCTGCCTGCGGCGCGGCCGGCCCTGCGGGCCAGGGTCGGTGTCCCGCCAGCGGGGTGGTGATTTTTCACCACGGCTGCGGACCGCGACTCGGGTGGGGCGCGCCGCGTCCCGGTGCCGCGGACGTCGGCGCCGTTGGACGGAGGTGTCGGTGACGTGATACGTCTGGTACGTCACATCTATCTATATTATATTTACATTAATGAACCGTAATGTAACTATCGACACCTAGCTGGAGGTCGTTTGGCTGCTGGTACGGGTGGTGAATTTTGCGCGTCTCACCTTGATACGGTCCCGAGTCTCAAAATGAGAGGCGAAAGAACGTAGTCTTTTCAATTAGTTACTTCTCTGAAGCGATGTCTGAGAAAATCCTTGTCGTGGGAATGTAAAAATAACGGACGAGTGGACGAAGCGGGATGGCGTCAGGGTGCCGGGGTAGGTGACCTTTGGATCGACCGCCCCTCTGTGTTTTCAATTCGTTGTAAGGATCCATGGAAAATCTGACATGGCCTCGACAGCCTGGCAAGGTGATTGCTAATAGGAATTCGAATTCGCAGTGCGTGCCGGAGGCGGGGGAGCCCAGGGGGCGTGTCCGACTTTGGCGAGTATCTCGGGGTTCGGGATGGGCCCGGGCCTCAAAGTAATTCCTTCTCGAGAGGGAGATCGTTATGAAGTGGATTCAGAAACTGGGAACGACCGCGGGTGCCGTGACCGTGGCAGTCGGTGCTGGCGGTGTCATGATGGCGAACCAGGCGGACGCGGCGCTGTTTACCGCGGGCACCACCGACGGCTTCGTCATGATGACCTCGTACGGCAAGCAGGCCAACCCGTCGGGCAATGACACCGACATCACCGGCAGCATCGGTGGTGGCACCTGGTCGGTGGCGTCCACCAAGCCGTTCTTCAAGAAGATCTGGACCGCCCACGGCGGCACCACCTTCGGTCCCGGCACCTACACCATCGACACCGTCGAGGGTCCGGTTGTCACCTTCACGGTGGGCGCGGGCCAGGTCGGCGGCCACATCCTCTTTGACTGGGATACCACAACCAACATCGACGTGGTCAACGTCTGGGACGTGTCGGGCAACACGTACACCTCCCGTGACTGGGACATGGACGGGAAGAACACCTACTACCCGGTCTATCCGGGCGAGCCGAATGTGCGCGGTGGTGAGATGGTCGACGGCCCGTTCGGGGGCTTCAACGCCAACTTCAACTTCACGACGGTGATCCCGGAGCCCATTTCCATGGCGCTCGTTGGTTCCAGCTTGATCGGCCTGATTGGCCTGCGCCGGCGGATGCAGAAGTAAGTTTGCGCTCGCGCTTGTAAGAAGCGAGGAAACGGCGCCGGGCCTTCTCCCGGCGCCGTTTTTGTTTCCAGATCATCCTGGCGACCTGGCACCTCCTCTGAGAGGATGAGCAGAAATAGGGATTGGCGTGGGAAATGGCATTGTCCGTAGACCGTATGGAGCGGGACGCTCCATACGGTCTGATGGCGGGCGTCAGCCCGCCATCCACGGGGGGTGAGCCACCCGGACATGCGCCGGGTGGCGAGGGGGGCGCGTGGCGTCCCCCTCCATATCAGGGCGGGCTTCAGCCCGCCGGACGCCAGAACGTGTTGAACCTACGGCATCGGCCGGTTGAAACCGGCCCTACGGGTTGGCGCCATACCCACCGGAAAGAGCGCGGCATCTTTATTTCCGCTGATCCTCTGTATCCTTGCCGCCAGTTCGAGAAGCCCGCGGTAGTCGTATACCGGGCACGGGAGCTTCTGGTCTTCCTGGCTCGGTCGACGAGCTACCGGGCGGACAACCGTACGGCGTGGTGCCCACGAGGCCGATGGAGGAGATTCGCAGATGGCCGGACTGGAATCTCTTCCACATAGTCCTCTGGATAGGGCGATCTTTCCGTCTCTGGGGCGCGTGGCCGTCCTGGCTTCCATTTGATGAGTTGGAGAGAACGATGTACCGGCAGATGAACGCGAATGGGGTGAGCGCCAGCGGTGACGGAGTGCACGATCGATCACTCCTTTCTCACACTCGGTTGGTCTTTGGTCTGGATGATCTAGTGAAGTTGCATGAGTACCCGGGTCCTTCCGGCCTTGGGGTGGGTCCGAGATCGAGGTCGCCCCGTGTGTAGGCATCGCGGGGCAGGCCGGTGGCGAACCTGCGCCGCGAGCCGGCGGGATCGAACCACGGCCAACGATCTTGTCGCGTCCGTCGACGGTGCGTGCGGCAGAGGCGGCCTCGGTGAGATCCTTGGCGCCTGGCTTGACGGAATTGGCGTCGCAGCAGGTCAGAATGCACCCGTCGCGGAACCCTTGGAGCCTTTCGCGCACAGCGCGCATCGGGTGCGGTGGCGGTTGTTCGCAGTCGGTGCGGCCAACGTTTTGGCGTGGTGACGAATGACGAACAGTCGAGCCGATATTGCGGAGCTACGGCAGAAGGCGATGGAGTGCCTGAGCTCCAACCGCACACAAGAGGCCCTCTGCCTGTTTAACCGCCTTTGCCAGTTGGCACCGGAGGACGCGGAGGCAGCGTTCACGCTGGCCAAGATGTACGGCCAACTCGGACTACTGGACCGTGCGGAGGAATGCGCGCGAAACGCACTCGCCGCGCGGCCCGGTTTCGGTGCGGCGCACCTGCTCGTCGGCATGTCATTGTTCGGCCGGGGGCGGTGTGAAGATGCGATGCCCTCCTTCGAGAAGGCGGCCGAGTTGATGCCGGACAATGCCAAGGTGTTCAACAACTACGGCAACGCGTTGGCGGCAATCGGCGAGACCAGCAGGGCCATCGATAAGTACCAACAGGCGGTCACGCTGAATCCCGAGTTCGCGGAGGCCTACAACAATCTCGGGGCAGCGTTACTCGCCGAGAGGCGGTACGACGAAGCGGCGAATTGTTTTGAGAAGGCGATCGAATACAAGGCCGCGTTTCCGGAGGCCTATAACAATCTTGCCAATGCCGAGAAGAATAAGGGGAATGTCTTCCGGGCGATTGAGTACTACAAGAAAGCGTTGCAGATCCACCCGGCCTACGGCAGGGCACACTCGAATCTGCTGGTCGCGATGAACTATGCCACCTACTATCCGCCGGCCCGGGTCTTCGAAGAACACTTACGTTGGGGGCGGTTGCACGGCAAGGTGCAGCGCACGAGTGAGACGCCTATCGACGACCGGGATCCCGATCGGCCGTTACGCATCGGATACGTCTCGGGGGATTTCCTGACACCTTTCGCGTGCTGCCTGTTGGAGCCCTTGCTGTCGTCCCACGAGCCGCGGACCAGTCCCGTGACCTTCTACTCCAGTCTAGCGGCGTCGGGCACGACGACTGCGCGGCTCCAGCGGATCGCACTTGAGTGGCGCCATGTATGCGGGATCTCTGATGCCGAAGTGGTGGACCGGATCCGGTCGGACCGTATCGATGTCCTGGTGGATCTCGCGGGGCATACGGGCAGGAGCCGCATGGAGATGTTCGCGTCCAAGCCCGCGCCGGTGCAGATCACCTACTTGGGGTATCCGAATACCACCGGATTGTCGGCGATGGACTATCGCCTCACCGATGCGTGGGCGGATCCCCCCGGGGAGACCGAACGATACCATACGGAGGAGCTGTTGCGGCTCGGTGGGGGATTCCTGTGTTACCGGCCACCCGAAGACGCGCCGGAGGTGGCGATCAATCCGTATGGACGCAACGGCTACGTCACATTCGGGTCGTTCGATGAAGCGGCCAAAGTAACACTGGACGCGGTCAATACATGGGCGCGACTCCTGTCAGCGGTCCCGCAATCGAAATTGCTACTGAGAAACACATCCTTCGCGGACAGCGGTACCAGGGAGAGGTACCTATCGCTGTTTCGCCAACGCGGTGTCGACCGCGACCGTCTGGAGTTGATCGAGACGCGGGCTCCTCACAAAGAGAGTCTCGACATGTATGGGAAGGTGGACATCGCACTCGACCCATACCCGTACAATGGGATCGCAACGACCTGTGAGGCGCTATGGATGGGAGTGCCGGTCGTGACGTTGGCCGGGCATGCACATGCCGGTCGTATCGGTGTCAGTCTGCTTTCGCAGATCAACAGGGGAGCCTGGATCGCGGAAAATGAGGAGCGATACATCGAGATCGCGAAGGCACTCGCGAATGTTGTTAGGGAAGGCCGGTTCGATCGGAGTGCATTGCGACAGCACATTGCGGCGTCCGTTCTGTGTGACGAAAAGGCATACGGTCGCGAGATACAACAAATCTACCGGGAGACCTGGAAGCGGCACTGTTCGAGTCGCGAGCCGACTTAGTCGGTACATCAGCCCCGGTAGGGTGACGCTGTCCCGTCGCATCGCGACGGCCGCGTCCGATGGGGCCGATGCTGACTCGAAAGGCTGGCAAACAGAGGGCCTGCCGTCGTGAAGCCGCGGATACGACTGTTGCATCAACTCGGCCGTTCGGGAGGGACACTGATTAGTCGCTGCCTTGGTTCGATGCAGGGAGTGGTCCTACTGAGTGAGATCCACCCGTTCACCCCGTTCGTCCGGGTTGATCAATACCTGAGTTTTCGACGGATGCGATTACTTCGCGGGATCAGCGTGGGGGATTATCTGGCCGGTTACCGGCGGTTTGCCGGGCAATGTCTGGAGATAGGGTTTACCCGTTTCGAGGATTTTTGTGTAGACCCGGATTGGCACTTGCGGAGTCTATGCCGGCGCTTGGATGTTCCCTTTGACCCCGGTTATCGGACCCGCTGGGTAGACTACGAGACGATTACCGGGGATCGACTGACGAAGCGGCTGATCGAGCCTGTGCAGCGGAAACATGCGCCCCTGGAGTTGATGGACGAGCTCCGTCGCTGTCCGGACTACCGGCCCTTGATGGAGATGTTGGGCTATGCTCCGTAACGCTGGTGGGGATCTATTGGCACCAACGGTGCTGAGCGATAGTTATCTCGGTGGAACCGGTTGGGCATTCGTCACGATGACGAGAACATAGCCATGGACGATTTTATCTACGTGACGATATTGGCGTTGGGAGTGATGTCTGCGACGCTCTCGATACTGACGGTCAGGAGGAAACGACAATTGCGCAGGAGTCTTCAACAGCGGGAAAAAAGGACATTAAAACAGTTCATCGAGGAAAATTATGGCGAGCCAATGGAGCGGGAGATCGCAGAAAAGCTATTGAACATCTTGGAGCGTGTTGTCGGGGTGGAGTTGGCAGGGATCAACAAAGACGACGTATTGCTGACGGATTTGCGCATGGGCCAGATGGGGTCCGAAGATAAACTTATGTTCGTGACCAGCCTGGAGACAGAGTTCGATGTCGTGTTGCCGGCGAGCGACAATTTGATGAAGTTACAGGTGGGAGAGTTGATCGCTCTGGTGGAGAGCGGCGTGAGAGCAGGACACGCGGTCGGGAGTAGCGATGGATCGAAGAGTGGCGATGAGCGAGCCCTGGCGCGCACGTTGCTCCGGCAAAACGAGCTCGATCGGGCGTCGTCGTTGCTGGAGGGGCTATGTCGAGCGGATCCCGGGGATCACGAGGCGTGGTTGATGCGTGCCGATATCGCGCTGCGCGGGGGGCAAGGAATGGAGGCGGTGTTGTACTGCCAGCGCGCCATCAAGTCGGCGCCACAAGCGGCTCGGGCCAGAGTCATGCTGGGGGATGCGTATCGGCAGCATGGCAGACTCGGGCACGCAAAGGCCGCCTACCGGAACGCGCTGGAGATCAGACCGGAATACGTGGTGGCCCACGAGGGGCTAGTTGCGACACTGCTGGCGGAGGGATCCTACGACGAGCTGGTTGCTGCGTGTCGAGCCGGCCTCGCGGTCGCGCCGAAACGTGCGGGATTCCACGCCAGGCTTGCCGTCGGTCTGGAGCGGCTTCACCAAGACGACGCAGCGCGTGGTGCAGCACAGGCGGCCCTGGAGTGGGACGGCACCAATGCGCTTGCCCTGCTTACGCTCGCCAAGCTCGACAAGCGAGCGGGTGCGCTGGAAGCGGCGAGAGAACGACTCGAGCTAGTCGACTGCGGTCGGCTGGGGCCGATGCAGGTCTCTGCCGTGAAGAGCGAGCTCGCGGACACCCTCGATCGACTCGGTGAATATCCGGCGGCCTTCGACGCGTGTCGGGCCGGTAACCAGGCGATCATGCAGGCGCTCAATCCCACGCAGCTTGGCGGGGAGTCGATGATCGACACGGTGGCGCGGTATCGTGAGATCTTCACCGAGGAGTTTGTGTCGGAATGGGGGTCGTCTGCAGGTGACGATGGGATCGCCGCGCCGATCTTCCTCGTCGGCTTTCCCCGCTCTGGAACGACGCTGACAGAGCAGGTCATTGCCGCGAGCGGTTCGATTCTGCCCACCGACGAAGAACCGATACTCCCCCGACTGATAGCGGAGATGCCAAGGGTCCTCAACCGGGCGTTCAATTACCCGGAGGATCTGCGCAGTCTCTCTGGTGCCGAGGTGAGGTTGCTGCGTGGGCATTATTGGAGGCTGGCGGAAGAGCTACTGGGGCTGACAGAAGGCAAGAGACTGCTGGATAAGCTACCCCTCAATATTCTCGATCTCGGGCTGATCTACCGCCTGTTTCCTGAGTCACGCATCGTGGTAGTGATCCGCGATCCACGGGATTGCTGTCTGAGCTGCTTCATGCGCGCCTTCGTGCCGAACCGTGCGATGATCAACTTCGCGACCTTGGAGCAGACCGTGCGGTTTTATACGGCGGTGATGGACTTCTGGCTCCATGTGCGGCCCTTTATCAAGGCGCGCGTGTACGAAGTTCGTTACGAGGACCTGGTCTCCGACTTCGAAGGTAGTGCGCGACCGCTCATCGAATTTGTCGGCAATGCTTGGGATGAATCCGTGTTGCGTTTTTTCCAGCACTCGCAAACACGCGGGGTGAAGACGCCGAGTTACAGTGATGTCGCACGACCGATCTTTGACCGCGCCGTGGGAAGATGGCGCAGCTACGCATCAGAAGTCGGCTACGCGTACGCCGACCTTGATTTCTACGTGAAGACGCTTGGATACGAGCAATTGTGACAGGTCGGCCGGCGTCCTCGTTGCGGACGGTCCGAGCGTGCAGACACCCGGCGATATAGGTGTGAGGCGCACTCTGGGACGGTAATCGATGTGTTCAAGGGGTTCGCGAACGACGCCTTGGTGCGCCGAACGCGACGTCCCAGGAGCCCGAAATGCTCAGGATCGTTTCCGACAACTCGGAGGTCGAAAGGTTACTGCATAGGCTGCATCAGGCGGTGGCAGAGTATGGCGGCTGGATCAGCCCGGGATTAGAGGTCGTGTGTGCAGATGGCGACTTCAGCATCCGTTCCGATATGGAAACGGAGGTGACAGGTACCATCATCCGAATGCCGGAAGCCTGTCTCCCCTCTTTGAAGGATTTCACCTTAGGGATCGACGACGATGAAATAGTTATTATTTCTCATGCTGATGCGGTTAGAACGGAGCATGTAACTCTAATACAATTGCTCATAGCGATCTACAACTGCACCGAGAAACTGGTGTTGCATCGCCGGGTGAGCCCATGGTTCACGCTTGCCCGGTGGCCAGCGATTCTTGAACATGTGGTCCGGGGTAGGGAGAAGGCGGCGCAGGTTCAAAAGTTCCGGAAATACTACGAAAACGGTAGGCTGGACGATCTTCTCCTCGAGTCATTTATCGCGACGCGGAAATTTCCATTCCGTGCATCCGGGTCGCAAGCGATTAGACCTGTATTGATGCCATTTGTCGAGTTCCTCAATCATCACTGGAGCAGCCCTAGGTTTCGCGTTATTGGAAAGGAGATGAACGGATTTGATGGCATTTCTGTGGAGCATTCAAGGCCTATCATCGGGTCGGATGAGTGTTTCGTCTGCTATGGAAACAGTGATACATTAGATTGTTACGTAATATTCAATTTTTCCGATCTTTCCGTTCCATTTGTTCGCTCCATTCCGTTGGTTGTGTCTTTGTCAGGTGTCGGTTCGATGCATATCTTTTCACAAAATATGCAAACCCACACCGGCGCACTTCCAGCAGCAATGGAGGATATTCGTTTTTATATCCCTGAAGATTTGGGAGTTAGGGATGATGCATTTGCAATAAGCCATGTCATTGTACCAGGTAAGAATGCGCATACGACCTTGCGAAGGACATTGGAATATGTAATTCATAGAGCGAATCCGGATATTCTGAGTGCGACATTGAGGGATGGCGTGATAACGGCGGAGAAATCCATCATCGGGAAGAATATTGCGTACTACCGAATGCTGAATCGATTGGTGTCGTCGGTTGGAGAAGATCTCGCGTCATCGGATGTGCTTGGGGCGCTGAAAGATTTGTGCAACTTTCAGATGAGTAAGTTGCATGGATACGCGGATCTCATTGGCCTCGATACCTGAGAGGTTCAGGGAGACGACTCGCAATGGCACCGCCAGATTGTTCGGTAAACCTGTTCCACATTGCGTGCAAGTCGCTCCGGATCGCAGAGAGGGGACGATGCGACGCGGTCGCGGAGGGACCGGCGAATGGCTGCGAGGTGATCTGGTGTATTGGCCAACCGGCTGGCGACTTCCAGATAGCCGTCGAGATCGTGGGATACCCAGTCGTGCAGTCCAGCGGTGGCCAGGAGGCTGGCGCTTACCCGTGCAGCATGGTTGGTGCCGCATAGGGTAACGACGGGGACTCCCATCCACAGAGCCTCGCAGGTGGTGGTCGTGCCATTGTAGGGGAAGGTGTCTAGGGCAATGTCGACGCGGCTATAGAGAGCGAGATGGTCGGCGATACTATCGGTCGGTCCACGGAGCTCCAATCGCTCGGCGGGCACGCCGTGGGACCTGAAGCGTGCGGTGTAGCGGTCTCGGGTGGGGGCATCGTGCAGGGAGGGGTTCTTGATCAGGAGGTGGGATCCGGGAACGGCGTCGAGCAGTTTCGCCCACACCTCGACGACGAGCGGGTTGATTTTGGCGAGATTGTTGAAGGAACCGAAGACGACGTGGCCGTCGGCGGCTGCGGGGGGGACGGATACGGGTGGTGCTTGCCCGTAGGGTTGGTAGCAGAGAAAACAATCGGGGAGGCGAAACAACTCTTCCGTACAGTGTGTGGGCTGGTCTGGCGGGTCGGTAATTGCGTCGCAGAGTCGGTAGTCGATTGCGGGTAGCCCGGTGGTATCGGGATAGCCGAGGTAGGTGACTTGTATCGGGGCGGGCTTGTGGGCAAACAAGGCGAGCAGGCCGCTGGAGGTGTGTCCGGCGAGATCGACGAGGATGTCGATCTGGTCCGCCTGGACCTGGCGCGCCACTGCCGCCGGGTCCTGGCCCGCGATGCAACGCCAGTGGTCGCTCAGGTCACGCAGGCGCTTGGTGACTGTGTCCTCGCCCTGGAGGTTCGCGTAGCACCAGACCGCTATGCGATCGCGATCGTGGCTGGCAATTAATGGCTCGATGAAGTACGCGACCGAGTGGGTACGGAAATCGCCCGAGACGTAGCCCACACGCAAACGACGTTCCGGGTCGAGGCTGTTGGAGTGCGCGGGTGGTGTACCAGACCGTGTATGGATCGCGCCCCAGCGCTGGTGTTCATTGAAGAGTTCTTCAGGATCGCCATCCGGTAGGTAGTGCAGAGTAAGGAGAAGGTTCGAGTGAGCACGAGAGAATCGTGGATCTACCGCGAGGGCGCGACGATGGCACTCCACGGCCTCGTGGTATTTTCCCTGGCAGCACAGGGAGATACCAAGGTTATCCCACACTGGCGCTATCGTCGGGTCGAGCCTGATGGCTTCTTTGAAGTGAGTCACCGCCTCTTGTAGGTCGCCCATGTGATGGGCGGCATTGGCGAGATCGGCATGGGCCTTCCAGTTCTTCGGTGCGTTTTCCACAACGGCTCGAAAGCAACGTCTCGCGTCATCGAGCTTGCCGAGCTGAAAGTAGGTATGACCTAAGAGGGAGCGAAGTTCTTCGTCGCGACCGTTCTTGGCGCGGAGTTCAGACGCCAGGACGCACGCTTCTCCGTAGCGACCCTGGTGAAACAGGTCGAACGCCAGTTTCTTTTTCTTTGCATATCGTAAGGAGGAGTTGGCCATCTCGGGCAACGTGTGAGGGACGACAGGGTGTTAGAGATGCTACTATGCCGGACGAAGATCATGGCAGGAGAAAACCACCATATGCATTCCACGAGGGAAAGGGCCCACGCGCTGCTGCAAGGCAATCGGCTAGCCGACGCGCTACCACTCTATCAGGAGATGTGCCGCGCAGACCACACGGATGCCGATGCTTGGCTCGTGTTGGGGGTAATCTATGGCAGGTTGGGAGACGCGGCGCTGGCGGAAAAGGCTCTTCAACGCGCGGCGCACCTACGACCCGCACACGTCGCAACCCTCTACAACTTGGGGATCGCTCTACGCGATGCAGGACGGGTCACTGATTCCGTATCCACCTTCCGGCGCGTATTGGAGTTGGAGCCGCGTCATGTAGGCGCCCGTTATCTCCTGGCCCAAGGATTCGAGGCGTTGGGAAAGTTGGAAGATGCGGCGACATCGTACGCCGCTCTACGAGATCTGACGCCGGATAACCCGGCCGTGCACGCACGTTTGGGGATCTGCCTCCATTCGCTAGGAAGACTGGAGGACGCGGTCTCTTGCTACCGGGCGGCGCTGGCAACCGGTGGCCAGGACGCAAACACCCAGGACAACCTGGCGGCGGCATTGTCTCAACAGGGCAGGAGCATGGAGGCAGTCGCCGTTCACCGGGAGACGTTGGCGGCTCAGCCAGAGAACGCACACTCTCATTCCAACCTGTTGCTCGCGCTACACTATTTGCCAGCGCGACGGCTGGATGGGGTGTTCGAAGAACACCGGCGCTGGGGCCGGATCCACGGCGCGGATCCAGGTGGTGTCGTTCCCCCATTTCCCAATCGGCCGGAGCCTGAGCGGCGCCTCCATGTGGGTTACGTCTCTCCAGATTTCTGCGAACATTCCGTCAGCTACTTTTTCGAGCCGCTGCTCGCTAATCATAGAGACAGTTTGTTCGAGATCACCTGCTACTCTGCGACGCGAGACGTGGATACCACGACGGCGCGCTTACGTTCGCTGGCGCATCGGTGGCGCGACATTGCGGACGTCGATGACCGGCGAGTCGTCGACATGGTTCGTAACGATGAGATCGATATCTTAGTCGACCTAGCGGGCCATACCGGGGGAAGTCGCTTGACGGTCTTTGCGGACAGGCCTGCCCCGATACAGGTGAGCTACCTTGGCTATCCAGATACGACGGGCTTGCCCGCCATCGGCTATCGCCTCTGTGATGGAATCACCGATCCCGAAGGGTGTCCCATCCATTGCACGGAGGAGCTCGTCCGATTATCGGGCTGTTTTCTCTGTTACCGCCCTCCGGCACAAGCACCGCATGTAGCGCCTCCCCCGGCCGAAAAGCATGGCTACGTCACTTTTGGCTCCTTCAACAACCTGGCTAAGATTAACGAGGAAGTCGTCGCTACTTGGTCGGCGCTGCTCCACGAGGTGCCACATGCACGACTGGTACTAAAGAGCGCCTTTCTCGCGGATCGGAAGACAGGTGAGCGTTACCTCCGCCAATTTGCACAGTGTGGGATTCAAGGAGAACGGATCAAGTTGTTGGGGCGCGCGCCAACCACCAGCGATCACCTGGAAATGTATCGCTACGTCGACGTGGCCCTCGATACCTTCCCCTATAACGGGGCCACGACCACGTGCGAGGCGCTGTGGATGGGCGTGCCGGTGGTCACCCTCACCGGTGACAGTCACGCCGGGCGGGTCGGGAAAAGCCTGTTGACAGCCGTTGAGCTGGGGGCACTCGCTGCCGACAGTCGTGAGGAATATGTTGCCATCGCTGCGCGCTTGGTCGGAGAGCCGGGTCGTCTCGCTACCGTGCGAGGGGCGCTCAGGGATCGTATGGAGACCTCGATCCTGTGTGACGGCGTGCGATTCGCTGGAGTCGTCGAGCATGCCTATCGTACGATGTGGCGTCGTTGGTGTACGGAAAATACCCATGTGGATGGAGTTCCGTAAAGTGCCGTGCCCACTGGCGAGTTCACGAGTGGCGACGTCGGGTACAGTCAGGACTGATAACCCGGGAAAGCGGAGGTAACGATGTGATGAAGACAGGTTTTTCGTCGGATCTGCAGGTTGTAGATGCGTCCGCAGAGTATTGGCATCCGACCAGCCTGAGTCGGTAAGTTCATAACGGGTTGATTTAACGTTTCACCATGGGTAACGAGGCAATCCTCCTTAAGCGAAAAAAACTCAAGGCCATTCAGGCGCTCCAGAGCAACGACCTCCGAAAAGCCAGAAAGTTGTTGCGTGAGGTCTGTAAGAGCGATCCGCGGGATCCGCAAGCGTGGTTGCTGCTCTCTTCCGTCAATGGCCGGGCTGGAAACTTTGAGGGCGTGATCGAGTGCTGTCAGCGCGCCCTCCTCCTGGATGGGCGTATCTCGCAGGCGTACAGCAATTTGGGCAACGCTCACGTTTCCCTCGGGCGCCACGACGAGGCGATGGCGGCCTACCGCAAGGCATTGGCGTTGTCGCCGAAGGAACCAACTATCCTGCACAACCTCGGCAGCGCTTTGCAGAAAATGGGGCGGATCGACGAGGCGATCGAGTATTTTCGGCAATCGGTATCCTTGCAGCCGAACTACGCGGGTGCCCACTACGGTCTCGCCAACGCACTCCACGAACGGTGGCGGTTCAAAGAGGCCATCCCCCATTATCAGCATGCGCTTCGTATCGATCCACGGATGCGAGACGCGCGGATCGGATTGGCGCGTACGCTGAATAACCGCGGCGACCTTCATCTAGCAGAGGTGTGTTTACGCGATGCCTTGGAGATCCACACAGATGATCTGGAGCTCCACCTAGAGCTTGCCACGACCTTGCGTTATCAAGGTCGGTTTGAGGATGCGCTGGCCGTTTTGGATAAGGCACTGGAGATCGACCCGAAGCATCCCGGTGTCATCGCCGCGCAGGCCGACCTTTTCGAGCGTAAGAGTGACTACGACAAGGCCTATGCATTGGTGCGAAAGTCCAGTGCCGCGGGGGAGTGGACGACGACGGCCGCCGATGTGCTCATCAGGCTTTGCCGCCGTCTTGGTTGTTGCGAGGAGGCGGTCGAGATCGCACGACGGCTACTGGCCATGGATTCGCTGCAGGTAGGCTCTCGCCAGCAGCTCCACTACTCCCTCGGCAGGCTCTACGACAAGCTCGGCGACTTTGACAAGGCGTTTGCCGAATGCAAGCAGGCCAACGATCTATCGGGACTGACATTCGATCCGATTGAACATACGGAGCGGGTGGACGAGCTAATTGCCGGTTTCAACGCGGAGGCCATGGCTAGCATGCCACGGGCCGCACTCCGCTCGCAGCAACCGATCCTCATCATCGGAATGCCGCGCTCGGGCACCAGCCTCGTGGAGCAGATCGTCGCCAGCCACCCGGAGGTGTTCGGCGCCGGAGAGCTCAACGAAATAGGGGAGCTCGTCCGGTCGCTGCCAACGGGCCTTTTTCCGCACCGCATGGGGTCGGTTGGTCGCGAGGTAGTGGACGATCTGGCGCGGAGATATCTCGCTCGGCTGGGAGAGCTCGGTGCGGGAGCTACTCGGGTGACAGACAAGTTGCCGGGGAATTTCCTGTATCTTGGTCTGATTGCCGTGATGCTCCCCGACGCGCGGGTCATCCATTGCGTCCGTGACCCCCTGGATACCTGTCTGTCGATCTACTTGCAGGGTTTCAGCAATGGCCATCCCTATGCTACAGACTTAACGAATATCGCGGCCTACTACAACGATTACCTTCGTCTAATGGAGCACTGGAAAGGTGTGCTTGATATCCGAATGCTGGCGGTGGACTACAGGGGTCTGGTGACGGATCAGGAGCGCGTCAGCCGCGAGATGATCGCGTTCTGCGGCCTCGCGTGGGATGATCGCTGCCGACGCTTTCACGAGACGGAACGGGCAGTAGCAACCGCCAGTTATGACCAGGTTCGCAAACCCGTCTATACGAGGTCGTTGGATAGGTGGAAAAACTACGAGCAACACATCGGACCGCTGCGGGAAGCTCTGGCGCGTGGTAGGGAACCGTCCGCTCGCCGTGTAGTAAGAAGTCAGTCTTCTAGGGATGAGGAAGACGCCGAGCCAAGCGACCGCGTCACCGGACAGCGCCGTGGTAACGTATTGTTGCACACGGGACGGATTGAAGAGGCGATAGACGATCTCCGACGTGTGATTGGCCGGAATCCGAACGATGCCGAAGGGCACTGCGAGTTGGCCAGCGCGTTGGAAATGCAGGGCCAGGTCAAAGAAGCCATCTCTCACTACGATCAGGCACGGCGAATCGAACCGCGGTCGCGCAGGGCATCGCTGCAGCTCGGCCGGCTGCTCGGCGGCATGGGCAGGTTCGCGGAGGCGGAGGCGTGTTACCGGCAGGCCCTCATTTATACCCCAGACGGCCCACGTCTCCACTACGGCCTTGCCGACGCTCTGCGGTACGAGGGGCGATATGATGATGCGTTAGCGGTTTTGAACCACGTGTTGCAACGCCAGCCTGCGGATGCGGTAGCCATGGCTGGGATAGCCGATCTGTACGAGCGGAAGGGCGAGTATGCGGAGGCGTACGCTTGGGTCCGCAGGGTGATCGACGCGGAAGCGCCTTCGGCGGCGGCGGCGGATGTGATGCTCCGGCTGTGCCGCACCTACGATTGCTGTGACGAGGCCGTCGCGCTCGCGAACCGGCTATTGACCAGAGGATCCCTCTCGCAAGATGGGCGTCGGAGGTTGCACTTCGCCCTCGGCAGGTACTACGACAAAGCAGGACGCTTCGATGCAGCCTTCGCCGAGTTCCAGCAGGCGAACGACCTGCTAGTACACCGGTTTGATTGCGACAAGCACATCGAGCAGGTCGACGGCCTCATAGGCGGTTTTTCAATGGAGGCCCTTGCCAAGATGCCGCGTGCCTCGGTGCGCTCGGAACGACCTATCTTTATCGTTGGCATGACACGGTCTGGTACCAGCCTCGTGGAGCAGGTCCTCGCCAGCCACCGGCAGGTTTTCGGCGGGGGAGAACTCCATGAGATCAACGAGATTGTCCAATCCTTACCGGCGACTCTCTACCCCTTGTGCATGGACTCGGTCAGCCAAGAAATTGTCGATGCGATCGCGAAACGATACCTGGGCCGGCTAGATGAGCTGAGCGGACAGGCGGCCCGGGTGACGGACAAGATGCCCGGGAATTTCCAGAATCTCGGGCTCATCGCGATCACCCTTCCCGGCGCCCGTGTGATTCGTTGTCTCCGCGATCCCCTCGATACCTGCCTCTCGACCTACTTCCAGGACTTCGGGCCGTCACACCCCTATGCCAGCGATTTGCGGAACATCGCTGTCTTCTACAAGGAGTACGAACGGCTGATGGCGCACTGGAAAGAGGTGCTCGACATCGCGATGCTGGAGGTGCATTACAGCGATCTGGTTACGGATCAGGAGCGCGTCAGTCGGGAGATGATCGCCTTCTGCGGCCTGGAGTGGGACGACCGCTGCCTGCTGTTTCATGAGACGAAGCGCTCGGTGGCGACGGCCAGTTACCAACAGGTTCGACGGCCGATGTACAAATCATCCCTCGCCCGGTGGAAGAATTACGAGGCGCACATCGGGCCGCTGAGGGATGCCTTGGGACTCGTGGAGTGAGGCAATTGCACCTCCTTGGATAAGAGATCGAGACCCGGCGTGGAAGACGACAAGCTACCCTTGTCAGGGCATGCGCAGAGGCAGCGAGCGCAATCATTTTTCCGACTAGGGAAGCTGCCGGAGGCTCGCGTCCTCTACGAGCAGTTATGTCGTGATAATCCGCGGGACACTGAGTCCCACTACATGCTCGGCTTGATCCACGGCCAGTCGGGCGAGTTTGAGCTCGCGGCCGAGTACTTCCGGCGTACGGTGGCCATCGATGCCTCTGTCGTGGTGGCACATCGTGGGTTGGGAGAGGTGCGGAAGGCCCAGGGAGATTACCCCGGGGCCGAAACCTGTTTTCGGGAAGCACTACGTCTGCAGCCCGACGCTCCAGACGTGGCACTCGTGCTCGCCGGGGTGTTGCTCGAGCAGGAGAAGTTGGCGGATGCAGAACGGTGCCTCCGAGGTGTGCTGCGATCGCACCCACGCAGTGCCGAGGCCCTCGTTACCCTGGGCGAGATCCACCACGTTCGCAGGCAGTTGCGAGAGGCGATCGGCTTTTACAGACGTGCGCTGGAGATCCAACCCGATCTAACGGCGACCCATTACCGGCTGGGCGTTGCCCTGCATGCCCTAGGTCGCCCGCGAGATGCCATACCGCATTTCCAGGAGGCGCTCCGGCTCAATCCAGGCTTCGCAGATGCCCACGCCAGCATGGCGGCTGTGCTGGCGGAATGTGGGCGGACTCAGGAGGCGAGAGCCGCTTACCGGCGCGCCTTGGCGATCCAGCCGGATTGTCTCCCAGCGATTGTCGGCGACGCCGCTCTGTTGGAGCGGGCGGGAGAGTTCGATGCCGCGTATAAACGCATTGCACCGCTGATCGAGAAGGGGGTCGAGGATTCGAGTCTGGGGGTCACCTACGCCAGCCTCTGTCGCCACCTCGGGCGCGCTGAAGAGGGTACCCAGTACCTGGAGCGATTGCTTGCCCACCCTGGCCTTCGCGAAGGGGCCGAGGAGCAGATACGCCTCACCCTGGGGAAGAACTACGACGAGTGTGGCCGTTACCAGGAGGCATTCCTGCAATGCCAAAAGGCGAATGAGCTAAGGCCCGCGCGCTACAATGCGGACGCCCATGCGACGGCCATCGACACGATCATCGATACCTTCGGAAGCACATTCTTGGCCAGTGCGCCGCGTGCGACACACGAATCTCATCGCCCCATTTTCATTGTCGGTATGCCGCGTTCAGGAACGAGTCTGGTCGAACAGATCCTTGCCAGCCATCCAGACGTCTTTGGAGCGGGTGAGCTCGGCGATATTACCAGGCTGGCTTGCGAGATCGCTTCCTCCACCGACGTGGGCCCAGCTTATAGGTGCGGCTTTCGAGGCCTGACGCAAGGAACGGTGGATAGGCTGGCCGAGAAATACTTGGCTCACCTTGGCGAGCTAGATTCCAGGGCCGCCCGGGTGACCGACAAGATGCCTCACAACTACCAACACATGGGGCTGATCGCGATGCTGTTCCCGACCGCAAAGGTGATTCACTGCGTGCGCGATCCACGAGACGTTTGCCTTTCCATTTATTTTCAGTATTTCGCAGAGGGTCACACCTATGCACATGACATGGAGTCACTCGGCCTCTACTACCGGCAGTATGAACGGTTGATGGAGCACTGGCGGTGTGTACTTGACCTGCCGATTTTGGAGGTTTGCTACGAACAGCTCGTCACCCACCAAGAGGCGGTCTCGAAGCAGTTGATCGAGTTCGTCGGCCTGTCATGGGACGACCGGTGCCTGGCCTTTCACAAGACGGGGAGACTTGTCGCGACCCCCAGCTACGACCAAGTACGCAGGCCGATGTACACTTCCTCGGTAGGTCGCTGGAGGAACTACGAGTGGGCGATCGGGCCCCTGACCAGGGCCCTGGGCATAGATGACTGAGGGGCCCCACGGGCTTTGGGCGACAGGAGACGCCCGTGGCAAGCTCGTGGGACCGTTGTTCGGTGGCATCGGAGAATGAGATGAAACAATTCGAGGGGAATCAACTGCACGCACAAAAACGACGGGCTCAGGAGCTCCTGGCGCAGGGCAAGCTGCAGGAAGCGAGGGCCCTGTACGAAGACCTGTGCCGCCAACCCGGGACTGATGCAGAGGCCCACTATGTGCTCGGCTCAATTCATGGGCAACTCGGTGACTTCGAAGAAGCGGCCAGGTGTTGCCATCGAGCGGTGGAGCTTGAGCCGTCCGCAGTGGTCGCCCATTATGGTCTGGGCGTGGCCCTCGATGCTCAGGGCAAGTGGTCGGAAGCGGAGCAATCATTTCGAGAGGCGCTGCTTTTGAGGCCCGATTTCGTGGATGCGGTCGTGAAGTTGGTCGGTGTCCTTTGTAGACAAGAGAAGTTCTCCGACGCCGAGCAGTGCGTCCGGGGGTGCTTGGAGGACAATCCGCATTCGGCCAAGGCCCTGGTCAGCCTGGGGGAGATCCATCACGGCCGTAGGGAGCTGGATAAGGCGATCGGTCTTTACCGCGAGGCACTTACCATCGAGCCGGGTGTCGCGCAGATCCATTACCGGCTTGGCGTTGCCCTTAAGGCCAAGGGGAACCTGCCGGAAGCGGAGCAATCCTTTCGGGAAGCGTTCCGCTTGAAGCCCGATTTCCAGGATGCGGTTGTTAAGCTAGCTGGCGTGCTTCTCAACCAGAGGAGGCACTCCGAGGCCGAGGAGTGCCTCCGCGCATTCATGAAATCAAACCCACGTTCAGCCGACGCGCTTGTCGGCCTGGGGGAGATTCATGACTCGCGTCGGGAGCTCCACGAGGCAATCGGCTTCTACAACCAGGCGCTGGCGGTCAATCCGAACCTTGCTCAGGCCCACTATCGGCTAGGCGGAGCCTTGCAGATCTTGGGCTCCGCGGAGCAGTCGATCTCCCATTATCAGAAGGCGGTACAGCTCAGTCCGATGTTCACCGATGCTCACACCGGCCTAGGTGACGCATTGGCGAATTGCGGACGCGCTCAAGAGGCTAGAGCCCAGTACAGTCGCGCTCTGGAGATCAACCCGGAATGCATCATGGCGATCGTCGGTGATGCGGCTCTCTATGAGCGAGAGGGAGATTTTCAGGCAGCATACGACCGTGTCGCACCACTCATCAAGAATGGCATCAAGCACCCGATCCTCGGGACGACGTATGCGAGCATCTGTCGCCACTTTGGCCGTTATGAAGAGGGCATCGAATACCTGGAAGGGCTACTCGAGCAAGACCTCCTCTGGGCAAGGCAAGAGGAACAAGTACGGCGTACCCTTGGGAAGTTCTACGATAAACGTGGCCGCTACCAAGAGGCCTTTGCCCACTATCAGAGGGCCAACGAGCTTCAGTCTGCGCACTATGATGTAGCGGCACATAGGGCGACCATCGATACGATCATCGGTACCTTCGATAAAGAGTTCCTGACTCGCGCTCCACGGGCGACCCACGGATCCGACCGCCCCGTATTCGTCGTCGGGATGCCACGTTCCGGCACCACCTTGACCGAGCAGATCCTCTCCAGCCATCCCGACGTCTTTGGAGCCGGTGAGCTCTTTGAGATCAGCAAGATCGTGCAGGAGCTTACAGCCTTGGATAAGGCGCGGCCGGACTACCGGCGCGGTATCCATGGGCTCACACAAGAGAGGGTCGACGAGGTGGCCGATACCTATCTGACCCATCTCCGAGAGCTGGACGCAAGCGCAGCCCGGGTGACCGACAAGCTGCCGGGAAACTATCAGCACTTGGGAGTGATCGCGTTGTTGTTTCCGGGCGCAAGAGTAATCCATTGTATGCGTGATCCACGCGATGATTGTCTCTCCATCTATTTTCAACAGCTTGCGGAGGGAGTTGGGTGGGCACACGATCTCGCCTCACTCGGATTGTTCTACCGCCAGTATGAACGGCTAATGGAGCATTGGCGGCGAACGCTTGACATCTCGATGCTGGAGATTCACTACGAGGAGCTCGTCACCAACCAGGAAACGATGTCCAAACGGCTGATCGAGTTCATCGGTCTGGAATGGGACGACCGGTGCCTGGCGTTTCACAAGACCGAGCGACTGGTCGCCACCCCGAGTTATGACCAAGTACGGCAGCCGATGTACACCTCCTCGGTGGGACGATGGAAAAATTACGAGTGGGCCGTTGGACCGTTGGTAAAGGCGTTGGGTATGGATGAATGAGGGGGAAGGTATGTTAGGTCTGTGTGGAAACTGGCGCCTGTGGCAAGATTGTCGAGGCCTCGCCCGTTACCATCGGTGGTCGGTATGAGGCAACGCGGAGGGGAACTACTGCACGTACACAAACAGCGGGCTCAGGAACTCCTTGGTCAAGGAAAACTGCAGGAGGCAAGGGTTCTGCTCCAAGATCTGTGCCGGCAACACAAGCGGGATGCGGAGGCCTACTACCTATTGGGTTCGATCTACGGCCAGCTTGGTGAGTTCGAACAGGCGGCCAAATGGTTCCGGCGTGCGGTGAAGCTCCAGCCGTCCGCGGCGGTAGCGCACTGCGGTTTGGGGTCGGCTCTGGAGGCCCAAGGCAAATGGGGCGAAGCGGAAACATGCTATCGGAAAGCACTCCGCCTGACCCCCGACTTTCCAGATGTTCAACTACAGTTGGCCGGCGTTCTCCTTCACCAAGAGAAGCTGTCGGAGGCCGAGCAATCTCTGCATACATATCTGCAATCCTGTCCCAGGTCAGTCGAGGCACTGGTCAGTCTGGGAGAGATTTATCACGCGCGCCGAGAGCTACACGAGGCGATCGGGTTCTACAACCATGCGCTCACCATCGAGCCAAATCTTTCGAATGCCCATTATCGGCTTGGTGTAGCACTGCACGCCCTGGGGGCAGTCGAAGGGGCCATCGCGCACTATGAGAAAGCGTTGCAGATCGATCCAGGCCTCACGGATGCGCTCATGGGTCTGGGGGACGCCCTGATAAAGTCCGGTCGAATCCAGGATGCGTTCGAGACGTACGACCGCATTCTTTGCAAAAATCCTGAATGCGTCGGTGCGATCGTTGGCAAGGCGGAAGTCTACGAGGCGGAGGGCAACTACGAGGCGGCGCACGGCCTATTGGCTCCGCTGATCGATCGCGGCGTTGAGCACGCCGGCCTGGGAATCACCTTCGCGAACATCTGTCGCCATTATCATCGCCACGATGAGGCTATTGCCTACCTGGAGCAGCTTCTTCGGAAAACAAGCCTGAATATAGTCGCGGAGGAAGGGATTCATTTCGCACTCGGTAAACTCTACGACGCCGTCGGCTCCTATGACGAGGCCTTCCATGCCTACCAACGGGGGAACTCGCTACGCCCTAGCCACTTCGATCCCGGCGAGCACGTCGCGATGATCGACTCCCTGATGGACGTCTTCAACCGCGAATTTCTCGCGACGGCACCGCGTGGCAGGTCGGATTCACAACGTCCGATATTCATTGTCGGGATGCCGCGTTCTGGGACGAGCCTCGTCGAGCAGATTCTCGCGAGCCATCCGGCTGTCTTCGGCGCTGGAGAGCTGAGCCATATTGGGGACTTCGTTGCGGAATTAGCCGCGCCGCGGGGGCTGCGGTATCCGCTCTGTTTTCAGGGCCTCGTACAGTCCGATGTCGATCGTCTAGCGAACCGTTACCTCGAACACCTGGCGAGGCTCGATGCCGAGGCCGCTCACGTTACGGACAAGCTCCCACAGAATTTTCAACATCTGGGTTTAATCGCCCTGTTGTTTCCACACACGCGAGTTATCCACTGCGTCCGTGAGCCACGCGATACCTGTCTGTCGACTTATTTCCAGTTGTTTTACCAGGTCCACACGTATGCGACTGATCTCGCCAACATTGGTGTCTACTACAAGGCGTACGATCGGTTGATGGCGCACTGGAAGAACGTGCTCGACCTCCCCATCCTCGAGGTAAGCTATGCCGATGTAGTGGCGGACCAGGAACGGATGAGTCGCAAATTGGTCGAATTCTGTGGCCTGGAGTGGACTGATCGGTGCTTGGCCTTCCACGAGACCAAGAGAGTGGTGACGACGTGTTCCTATGACCAAGTGCGGCGGCCAGTTTATTCAAGCTCGGTTGGTCGCTGGCGCAATTACGAGAAGTACCTGGATCCACTTCTACGGGCACTCGAATAGGAGGAAAATCTCCAAGAATAATCCGAAGGCGGAAGTGCGGATGCTGTCATGATTTAGGGGAGGGCAATTCTTCCCCCCTCCAAGGCGCGAACCATGGTGACGACGGGCGTCACGAAGCGTCATAGCGCTGCGCACGATGTTTCGCGGCAATCATGGCGGTGCCCGATGGGCACGATTGATCGAGGCTAGCGGCGGTTGGCGCGGCGTTATCATAGGACAACCTCATCGGCGGTGGGGGAGGTGGTCTTGGAAGTCCCCGGGGTACCTCGTTGAACGCAGATACCTGGCTTGCGCTCACAGCAGATCTCGACGGCGATGTGAGAGGCTACCGCGATGGTTTGGCTTGCGACCCGCTCGCAAGTAAAGTCGGATGCAGTCGATCGTCGGGCCCGGTTGATTATCGTTGCGCCTTTGGTATCGCTCGGGCGCATGGAAGTTGGCGTTGAGGCTTAGCGGCGCGCGGTCGCTGAGCCGGCGCCGCGAGAGTGGCTTGCCAATACAGCACGATCCGCGGCAGGGGCCAATGAAGCAGAACCAAGGTGTGCCTCGCGTCGATTGGAAAATCGCGCACACGGGTTCCAGCGTGGCCAACGGCTCAGAGGGACGTTCGTTCGTATGAACGATAAGACCTGGCCTGATGATCCTTCAACCTTCTAGCGGATGGGTAGAGTTCGGCTGCAAACTGCCTCCACCGTAGCACGCGAAACGTTGGGCTAGCATTGACCCGCGCAGGCGATCATGGGAACGGGACGAGACGACCTTTGTCCGTGCGGTAGCGGTCGGCCCAGCACCGTATGTTGTGCGAAGACCGACTCCTCGGTAGGTGCCGGAATTAGCGCGCTTGCGGGAAGGGTGCCTGCGTTACAGAGTGCGGAACGCCATCTCCATGATGGGCGATTGGCGATCGCTAGGGACATCTTGGACGGTCTGATCCGACAAGACCCGCATGACGGCGAAGCGCTGCATATGTTGGCGGGCGTCGCATATGGCATGAAAAATATGGAGCTAGCGAGGTCGCTGGTGGAGCGGGCCATATCCAGTAATCGCCACGTGGCCAAATACCATTTCCGGCTCGGCAACATACTGAAAGTACGTGGTGATCTAGCGGGCGCGATTGAGTGTTACAAGGAAGCGCTCACGCTGCGCCCAAATTTTCTGGCTGCCCGCTACAATCTCGGAGTTGTCTACGAAGAAAGCGACCTCGCCGGGGAGGCGGTCCGCGAACTCCAGCAAGTGCTCGCCGAGCGTCCGGCTATTGCCGACGCGCATCTGACCCTCGGAAACGCATATCACCGGCTGGGAGATTCAACGGCCGCCGTGAAACATTACAAGGAAGCGATAGCATTGGCACCAAATTCGCCGGTGGGATATTACAACTTGGCGAATATTCTCACCTCACTCGGTCGTGACGAGGAGGCGGTCAAGCATCTCCACCTCGCGCTATCGCGAAAACCGGCCTTTGCAGAGGCGCATAGTGTCCTTGCTCGGCTACTGGCAAAAAAAGGACGGCTGCAGGAGGCTCTTACACATCGTATGAAGGTCGTTGCGCTGCTACCCGACTCGGCGGAAGCGCACGCCGACCTAGCCGGCACGTATAAAGCGCTCCACAGACAGCGATTGGCCATCCAACATTATCGTCGCGCCTTAGATCTGACGCCGGGGTCGTGGTGGTTATTGATGAGCTTGGGAAGCGTGCTCATGGAGCAGTCGAGAGTGGCGGAAGCTGCGGAGCTCTTTGAACGCGCCCTCGAGCTATGCCCGGACTCGGCAGAGTTGCATTCACATCTCGGGGGGGCCTTGCGGGCGCAGGGGCGCGTAGAGGAGGCGATTGCCCTGAAGGCAAGGGCGGTGGAGCTGTCGCCGAATAATCCCAGCTTGTGGAGCAGCCTGCTGCTCAGCTTGAATTACTCTTCCCAGGTTAACGCAGTCGAGGTTTTCGAGTGGCACAAGCGATTCGACCGATTCCACGCGGCGCCACTAATGCCCCCGTCACCGCCGGCGCAGCGTCATCGTCCGCAGGCGAAGATACGGGTCGGTTATGTCTCACCCGATTTTCGACGACACTCGGTCGCCTTCTTTATTGAACCGGTTATCGAAAATCACGCTCGCGATAGATGGGAAATAACTGCGTATTACAACCAAGCAGAAGAAGATGATTTCACCGAAAGGATCAGAGAGTATTGCGACCGTTGGCGGAATATTTTTGCTGTGTCCGACGATGATGTCGCGGCCATGATCCGCGACGATCGGATCGATATCTTGGTGGACCTGAGTGGTCACACGGGAAATAATCGCTTATTGGTATTTGCTCGACGGGCAGCACCGGTTCAGGTCACTTGGCTGGGGTATCCCAATACGACCGGTCTGCGGGCGATGGATTACCGATTGACGGACTCGGTGGCCGATCCTCCGGGACTCACGGAGCACCTCTACACGGAAGAGCTTATCAGGATACCTGGTAGCTTTTGTTGCTATTCCGCGTCAAGGGGGGCGCCGGAGGTCGGGGAGCTTCCAGCGTTTCGCAATCGGCACGTAACCTTCGGGTCATTCAATAATTACGCGAAGGTCTCCGGGGAATGTCTGGCGGCATTCACTGCTGTATTGAAGGCCGTACCAAAATCGCGTCTAGCTCTGAAAGGCCCAGGGTTAGGTGATCAGGCAATCCGGGACAAAGTGCAAAGAGCGTTCATCGAGAGGGGAATCGGTGCGGACCGGCTCGACTTGATCGGGAGAGACAGATCGACGGTGGAGCATCTACAGCGATACAACGGTATCGACATCGCACTGGATACGTTTCCATACAACGGCGTGACCACGACCTGCGAAGCGGCCTGGATGGGTGTCCCGGTAGTTACACTTGCGGGCGATGCGCATGCAAGCAGGGTGGGCGCGAGCTTGATGACGGTGTTAGGGTTGAGCGCACTTATCGCAAGAAGCCGAGATGGCTACGTTCGCATAGCAGTTTCGTTGGCGAACGACCTACGCCGGGTTGAGAAACTGCGTATGGGGATGCGAGAACGGATGGCAGCATCGCCCTTGATGGATGGAGCAACCTTCACGAGGAAACTCGAGCGGGCGTACGAAGGTATGTGGGACGCATGGTGTGCTTCCGGGAGTGGCGACTAACAATAAGGAGAGAGGGTGAAGTGCTTTGACACCTGGAAAAATGACTTCGCGCAGGCCCGGGCGTGGCGCGTCCACCGCATCGCCATCGAAAACCAAGCACGGCTGGCCCTCTTCACCCCCCTCCTGGTCACCTTGTGGCGCCACGAAAAGACGGCCGCCTGGGGCGTTGGGGATGGAAGGCGCTGCACAATCAGGACCTCCGGCGAGCCGAATCCACCGCCGAACACGAGCCGCCGCGATGGACCGCAGTACCCTATCGTTACCGCTCCAAAGATCAGCCGCCAAGTGCTCCGGTTCAGAAACACTGTTTTTTCAAAAACCCTCTCATGTGCTGTGTGAGTGCCAGGTCAAGCCTATAGCTAATGGCCTATCTGTGAATGCAACCGGACGCCGTTGCCTACGAGGTAAACAAGTCACCCCAGTAGTTAGCGGGCTTGCCGAAATGGGCCAAGAAACGGCAGTTGTCATCGTGAAGTTGATCGATCACCCACTTACGTGTCTCTGGATCCCATTGTGTTTCGATCGGTACATCAGCACGCCCGAGATTCCTCATGCGCTGTAAGGCATCTTCACGACGATTCTGATGCTTGTGGTCGATGGGAATCTCGATAGTGTCATCGATTTCCAGAAAACGACAAACTTCCTTGAAAGTATTACCGGTGTTTTTTGTGAATTCCTCAAACCAGATAATCTTGATTCGTGACTCGTCGAAGTGCTTGCGGTAGCAGTCAAAAACTTCCCAATAGCGGCTAGAATCAATGATCATAGGCTGTTGTCGTACCGCGTGATTTATCGATGCAAAGACTTGACCTGGTCCGGGCGTGCCCAGTCGATAAACATAGGCCGAAACCATTCGTTCAAGAGGGTGGCGTACTATGTAGATGATCCGGACGTCTGGCACATGAGATAGGATTCGGCGAATAGTGTTCGGATGATAGCGGATGCGGGAGTAAGAGGTGGATGCATCGCCGATGGCGAGCTCACTTGTGCAGTGGTCGTATAGTTCCTGGTAACGATTCCAGCCTTGACGATAGTGCTGGTCCATGGAAAAAAAATGTGGCTCCTTCCCTCTGACTATTTCGGCTTGGGGATGTGAGCAGAGCATGCTACTGAGAGCCGTCGTGGCGGAGCGTGCTGCGCCGATGATGAGGAAGTTTGGCCTTGTTGCTGAATCGTTCATGGGGAGGACGGCAGTCGGGTATGTCGCTTTTGTCTAATCTTCGTCGGATGGATCAGAGAACCGATCCGGGGGAGATGCCGTCGATCAGCGGCTTGCGGGTCAACACGAGAATGTGGCGGCCGTTCAGCGCGTGGAAAACCTTTGTCCAAGCCTTGCGGTAGATCTCCTCCGTCGTCCGTGTCGCGGGCTTCGACGAGAGTTGTGAAAAAATATCGCGCACCGATCGGCGGCCATCGATAGCGCATACAATTGCCACGTCCAGGCCGCGTAACTCCTGCTGGACCAAACCGCCGAGGCGAATCGCAGTGGTCGGTCTGAGGTCGCTCGGTAGGTCACGAACGGTGGCGGGGACGAGGTCAAGGTCGTCGGGATCTGCAACCGTGCATCCGGAGCGTGCAATCGGTACCGCGAAGAAAATGTGCTTCATCGGTCCACAGTGGAAGAGCTCGGCGAATGCGTGACGCTGCGGTTCACTGAGCTCGGTGATGTGCTCCTGTAGGACCGGATCGGCGATGGCGCGGAGTGGATCGTAGGCAATCGGTGGTAGGAAGGCGGCAAGGCGTAGACCGGCGGCGGACAAGAGATCGTAGATCTCAGCCACGCGATAGGCGCGATCGCGAACGTGGAGAAACTTGTCGACCAGCTCGGCGTCGTCCTGATCCGGGGCAGCGTGACCGGGGCTAAGGCGCAGCAGGTGATGGTCTGGAAGGCTGGCGAGCAACGCCCGTGTGACATCGAGCATGGGAGAGAGGTCGCGCTCCCGGGACCCCAGCATACGTAGCATCTCCTGGGTGTTATAGATGCCAACCCTCCCCAGGGCGCCGTAGAGCATGATGCTCATGCCACCATTGGGTTTGAGCAGAGAGGCGAGGATGCGTGCGCCTTCCAGTGGGTCCGGAAGGTGGTGTAGGACACCCGAACAGTCGATGTAATCGAAGGAGTCGAGGCCGAGGCCCATCGGGTCAAGGAGGGAACCTTGTACGAAACGCACGTTCGACAGGCCCAGCTTTTCGATCCGCCGCTTCGCGATCGCAGTAGACGCCGCAGACAAGTCGACCTGGGTGACTTGCGCGTCAGGTGCGATTGTGGCGAGCTGTTGGGCAAGCTGTACCGTGACGTCGCCAGTGCCGCCACCGGCGACAAGGGCGCGGAATCCGCGGAAGTCGGTTCGTTCTCCAGCGTAAAGGTAGTGGCTTATCGTACGTAGATCGTTCGCTACGGTTCGCGTCTTTCCGGGCACCTCGGCTTCGGGGTCCCGAGGTGGGTATGGGAAGGCCTCGTAGAATTCGCTCAGATCCAGCACAACGGCTCCTTTTCGGGTTGGGCGATCCCGCATAGGTCTTGGCATCGGCACTCTAGCAGTTTTCTGCAATGCCGACGCACCGGCGCGCTGTAGCGGAGGCCACAGCCGCTGAAAAGGCAGTTCTGCTCCTGCGCGGCCAGCGTCGGCGCCCCCCTAATCTGCCAGGCGTGGGAGATCACACTGGTGGACGCGGGGTTGTCACCACATCATGGAGGCGTGGTCTCCTCCCCGCGACTTCCTCCAAGAAAACGCCGCGTGCCGGCGCGCAAGCGCGGCGCCGGCTACTCCCCGCCGGAAGACTCGTCAGGATGATTGCCTCTCTTGTCGCCTCCGCAGGCCCACCAAGCCGACCAAGCTGGAGACCACCAGCACCAAGGATGCGGGTTTCGGGACCACCGTGAAGGCGAAGTTAGCGCTAAAGCCTGGGAACGGACCGTCGATCATCGCGTCGCCGCGAACGTTCGGTTCGCCCGGATACACCACGGCGGTATCGTAATAGGTGTTCCGCCCGTCCTGATCCCAATCGACGGAGGTGTAGGTGTTGCCCGTCACGTCCCACACGTTGACGATGTCGATATTGGTGCTGAGGCCCCAGTCCCAGAGAATGTGGCCCCCCACCTGCTCCGTGCCGACGGTGAAGGTGTAGGTCAATGCGTCGGTGGTGTCGTCCGGCGTGGCGTCGATGGTGTAGGTGCCGCGCCCAAAGCTGATACCGCCGTGGGCTGTCCAAGTCTCATTGAGGGACGGCTTGGTGGAGGCGACGGCCCAGGCTCCGCCGCCGATGCTGCCGGTGATGGTCGTGTCATTCCCATCGGAATTGCCCTGTCCGCCATACAGACTCAGCAGGACAAACCCGTCGGTCGTGCCAGCGCTGAACGGTGCCGTCGGCGCCGCCTCCCCCTCGTTCGCCAACATGCAGCCTACGCCCCCCCGCCACGCCAAGCCACCCGCCGGGAAGACACCATGAGGCGGCCGGGCTGTGGGGGATCCGAGGCCGTGCACGCACCGCGCGCGTTGGCCGGCACCTACTGCTTGGCTCTTTCGGTTTCGCCAGGGGGTTTACGCAAGACGACGATCTTACCACGTATCGCTTGACCCCCATCGTACCGCAAGACCGCATCCGCGATGTCAAGTTCTTCCAGGGACTCCTCCGCCGCGAGGCTTCTTACGTACTCTTCACTATGCGCGACCCGCATACTCGCGCGCACCGAAACATCGCTCCCTTCCGAGCTCTCGATGGAGAAGATCAGCAGACCGTTGGGCCGCAATATTCTGTTAGCCGCCGAGTAGACGGGTGCCAAGTCGCGGATATATACGACCGTATCTGCCGCGATGACGAGGTGAAAGAGGGGCTGCAAGCCTGCCATCTCCTCCACAATGTCGCCGATGATCAGCTCATCATAGACGCCAAGGCGTTCGGCCTTCTTCACCATCTCCGGTGAGAGGTCGATACCGACCAAACGCTCCTTGATGTCGGCAAAGAGCGGTCCGCACAGACCTGTCCCGCAGCCAAGATCCAATATGGTCAAAGGGGAGTCGCCAACATTTGCATGGCGGCGGAAGGCGTCATTGATCAACCAGGGAATCCTGCAGCCGAGGTTTTCAAGCAAATCTTCATCGAAACGTTCTGCGTAGTGGTCGAACAGCTCTTTGACGTAGTTTCTTACATCGTCGTCAGAGCTCTCCCCCTCGCCGAGCTGCGCCAGGTAACACTTGGTCAGTTTGTCGTTGGGGTTCAGGCGATGAGCTTCCGAAAAACTCTCGGAAGCTCGTGCCGTATCGCCCACCTCCAGATACGCTCGGCCGAGCAGCAGGTGGAGGTGTGCCTCGTCCGCGCGATCACTCGTCGCCTCTTCGAGGACAGAGACGGCCTCGCCGGGACGCTTTAAGGCGATGAGAGACTCCAGTAGAACTTGATATAGCGATCGTAGCCGAGAATCAAATCGCACCATATGTACCGCTGAAGCGATCTCATTTCTTGCGCTATGGATCGCGAGCTCGAACTTACCTAGGTGAAACAGTGAGCGTGCTGACGTAGGGTTAATTGACAGCGCCTTTGTGTAGCTCTCCAGCGATTCTTGGAAACGTCCCATGGCCCGAAGTATGGAACCACGGTCTTCGTGTGCTTCGATGAAACTCGGGTCGATGGCAATCGCTGCATCACAGCATGCGAGGGACTCGTCCAGTCGATGTAAACATGACAACGCGCTCCCTAGTTCTAGGTAAGTAATTTTTGCGTTCGGATCGATCGAGATGGCCGTCATAAAGCTTGCGATGGCTTGTTCGATCTCGCCAAGTTGTACGCAGAAACTACCCAAGGCGTGGTGTGCTGCGAAATAGTTCGGGCGTAATGCTAACGCCCGGCGGCATTCGGCAGTGGCGCCATCCAAATCGTTGAGCTCACCCAAGGCAATGGCGAGATTAAAATGACCCGACGGTGACTTCGGGTCGAGCTCCAAGACTTCTCGAAAGCAGCGTGCAGCTTGTCCAGGGTCTCGGAGACGTCCGTGACAGGCTCCCAATAGGAGCAACGCTTGGACGGCTTTCGGATCCTCGCGGGGTATGCGTCGTAGTAATGGGACGGCACTCTGCAGCTCGCCGCGTTGAAAGAGGGCCTGGGCTTCGCGTAGTAGGTGTAGGATGTTGTCGGTCATGCTCTCTCGTAGGTAACGACCAGGACGGCTCCAATGTAGACCCTACTCAAGGGTGATGTGGTTTGCCAGGGGCATGCATGCAAAAGGCGGTTCTTCTTTCGGCCGCCCGCGGCGGCGAGATCATGGATCGGCGATGATTGCAGGATGGCGTGGCTGTCAGTACTGTGAAGCTAGGGTAGCAAGGCCGATTTCTCTGACGGCAAAAATTGGTACTGGCGCGATGCCGCGTAGCGATCCGCGACGTTGGGTAGATATGGACGACGAAACAGTCGAGATCGCGGGTGATCTGCGGATCGCCGTCCCGGATTCTGTCGAGTTGATCACCTCCTACGTGCTGCGGGAGCAGGAGCGGTGGTTCGAGGACGAGTGGGGGTTCGTCCCGACCCTGCTTGAAGCCGGGGCGAATGTCGTCGATATCGGCGCAAACTATGGCGCCTACACGCTCCCCATGGCACGCGCCATCGGCGGCGGAGGACGTCTGTGGGCGTTCGAGCCGACATCCACCACCGCGCAGCATCTCGCAAAGAGCATCGAGTTGAATGGGTTGACGAACGTCAGCCTGGTTGAGGCGGCCCTCTCGGACCACACGGGTACCGGGACTCTTGCCCTCCACAAGAACTCGGAGCTCAACAGTCTAACCTCGGTCGGACCCCTGGGAGGGCAGAAGGTCACGCTAAAGACGCTCGACCAGTGCAGGGCGGAGCTTGGCTGGGAGGAGATCGCGTTCGTGAAGATGGATGCGGAGGGGGAAGAGGCGAACATCCTCCGCGGAGGGAGGGTATTCCTGTCGGCCGAGTCGCCTCTAGTCATGTTCGAGCTGAAGCACGGGCAAGCGGTCAATCTCCCCTTGATAGATGCGTTTGCGCAGTTTGAATGTCGCCCCTACCGGCTGGTGCCCGGCCTGCAGCTTCTCGTTCCTTTCGAGGTCGGAGAGGATCCCGATCCATACCAGCTCAATCTCTTTTGCTGCAAAGGGGATCGAGCCGCGAAACTGGCGGCGGCGGGGTTTCTGGTCTCCTGCACGGACTCTACGGAGGAGGTTCCCGTTCCGGGTGTGCCCATCGAGAAGACAAAGTGGATCTCCCTGCCCTTCGCGCAACGGCTAGAAGGTGTCATCGGAGCGTCCCGGCGTGCCCGCTCCGAGCCGGACACGCAGGAGCACATCCGGGCCATCGAGCTCTTCTACGGTGCACATCGGCCTGAAGCGCCGCCGTCTCATAGGTATGCCGCACTACATCGCGCCTTCAGCACGCTGCAGGCCCTTTGCAGTGGCGGGGAGCATATGGCGCGGCTCTCGACCTTCGCCAGGGTGGCCTGGTCGCTCGGCAGGCGAGGGGTTGCTGTAGAGGCCATCTCGAAGGCACTGATGGTGATCCAGCGAACGCAGGCTGTCACCCTGGACGAGCCGTTCCTCCCCGCCTGTCCACGATTCGACGACATGGACCCTGCGGGGCGCGTCGCCGAGTGGCTGGTGACGTCTCTACTGGAGCAGCTCGAGGTCTTGCGGGCGTTCTCTTCCTACTATACGGGGCCACATTCGTTGGCAAATCTCGAACAGCTGAAGGCGCTTGGCTTTCAACACGCCGAGATGGAGCGTCGCCGACAATTAGTGAGGATGCGGATGGGTGAACAGCAGGCGCCCGAACCGTCACCGGTGCTCGCGACAAAGAGCCCGTCTAACCTGAACCCTGAATACTGGAACCAGGGGGATCGATCGTGACCCGATCGAGGGAGGCGGAGGGTAGCGCCGTTTGTGCGTGGCTGACAGGTCGGCCTCGCGTTGTTTCGGCGGAGGCGGCGGGCGACGTTCACTGCAGATCGACGAGGGAGTCTGAGATCGTGGGGAAAGGTGGCTCAACTTCCGATGGCCAAGTGGCTCAGTTTCCGGTGGCCGGGAACACCGCTACAAGGAGCTCTTCCCGGGGCCGGCCAAGAGTGATCCCATCGACACGCGCAAGATGCTGGAGCTCTTCTCGTTGCGCGACGAGCTACCCCTGGCCAAGGACGTGCTCTGGGAGGTCGTCGTGGTGCCGGAAGTCAACGCCCAGCTCAAGCGCCTCACGCGCCTCCGCCGGGTGCTGGTCGAGGAGAAAGTACGGGCGGTTAACCGGATGCAATCGGATCTCCACGCGGTCTGTCCGGGGCTGGCGGCGATCAACGGTGCCGTGGACAACCGCTGGTTCCTGCGCTTTCTGGAGTCTCGGGACGACCTGACGAAGCTCGCGCGCCTGCAAAGAAATAGCCTGTGGTGTTGAACGACAATTATTCTGTCCGGTCGGCGACAACTACTTTGGCCGGGTGATTTCCTACGCTGGGCGCCATTTTTCTTCCTGTGGGAGGGGGAGAGATGGCGGTCACGGAGCACCAGGTCAA
>Ga0214472_10000936_pt1 | contig 34446 bp, 34 predicted proteins | sample RVTome_6_FD_207662 | JGI IMG/M metagenome (GOLD analysis project Ga0214472, IMG submission 207662) | Soil microbial communities from uranium-contaminated site in the Upper Colorado River Basin, Wyoming, United States - RVT140D175 | ecosystem: Environmental > Terrestrial > Soil > Contaminated >...
TGCGTGACCGTGCGTTCCGGTACCCACTGAGTACAACGGTCAAACTGGAATCGTTGACCGGCGAGGGTTTGAGTTAACCGCAGCGCGCCTCGCTGATGGGCCACGATTCAGTCCACGCACCGGAGGCTTTGGATGACGCGTTGGCGACGAGATCGATCATGTGTGCTTTGTCTATTTGTGACGTGCTCAGCGCTGGGCCAATCACGCGACCTGCACAGCGACGTCACCAAGTTTAACGTGCGGCGGAAAACGGAACACTATGCCCTGGCCGGGACGGTGTCCGACACGAAGCTCACGGAATTCGGGCAGGTACTGGAGTACATTCACCGGGCGTACGCACGCGGGTTCAGCGAGCTGATCAAGAAGGCGGACGAAGAGAAACCCGGCAATGGCGCAGGCGAGCCATCCGAGGATCGGCGCTTCAAGGTGACGATTTTCGAGACGGCCGCACAATACCAGGAATTCGGACAGGCCTACTTCGGCGAGCGGGCCGAACATACCGCCGGGATGTACGTGCCCGCCGTGAAACTGCTGATGATTAGTGCCGCCGGTTCGAAGGAAAAAACGCATCGTGTCTTGTTCCATGAGGCGTTTCATCAGTTCATGCACCGACACATTCCAAACGCCCCGCTGTGGGTTAATGAGGGGTTGGCCACTTATTATGGTGCCGCCAGACCGACACGGCGCGGATTGGCCTTCGACCAGCGGGACGATGGGTACTTCCAAATCGTGCGTGAGGTGGCATCCGCCAGGCAATTGATTCCGCTGCACAAATTGATCATCAGTGATCCTGCGGAGTTCTACAGTCACCTCGGAATCGACGACATTCCCTACGACTGGGCCACCGTTTCCTACGCACAATCGTATACGCTCTGTGCCTACATGCTCTCAGAACCAAACGCTCGACAGCACCTGCGCAAGTACCTTCGAGCGCTTGCGGAAGCGGATTCAAGCAAAGAAGCATCGTTTATTACGCGACGGCACTATACCGACGGCCTGCTGGCCGCGATGGTCGGCGAATGGTTAAAATTCGTCCACCGTTGAGGGTGTCGGCCTCACGAGCATTCCGGTCCGCACGGCGGATCCTACTCATTTCGGCAGTTCATCATCATGCGATTTTGTGCTGTATTATAAGATATCTGCGATTCCGGAAATGCCAGGCAGTTAACGAGATTTTACAATCGCGGTCCTTACCGATTGACGGGCCGGGAAATCGCTCGGCTTGACAAAGGCAGTCCCAACCCGCAAAGTCATCGGAACAACACGGCATAGGGGATGTGAGGTACGCCGGATTTGTGTTGACCGCCATAACGTGAAACGGAAGTTCCGGCACCTTGCACGCCGATGATGTTGAATGCGGGCGGGCTTTCGAGGCTTTCAATGCCCGCATACGGGCCAGGGCGTAGGAGTTGCTCAGAGGACCGACTGGACGGCCGAGGACTTTTCGCACTTTCGGTCCGCACGGTGGACCCTACAGGCGGTGGGCGGTGCCCACCGCTTCACTGCAACCGAAGAGAGCTCTACTCATGGCAACACAACCTTGCATTGACAAACTGGAGTTGCTTTGCGCATTCCTGGACGGACTCACCGAACGGGCCACAATCAAGGCACTGCATCATAAACTCAAAGCCTTGGATGTTGCGTTTGACGACGTGGCCGAATTCGCCCAATTCTCCGAAGACACCTACGTCCGCAATCTCATTCGCACGGGGCCTTGGTATCATTTGTTGGCGCTCTGCTGGCGAAGTGGTCAGCGCAGCCCGATCCACAACCATGCGGGCTCGACGTGCGGCCTTAAAATTCTCAAGGGGGTGGCCACGGAGACGGTGTTCAAGTCGTCGCCCAGTTCGCTGATGTATCCCGCCCGGTCCCACGACATGCAAACGAACGAGATCGCAGTGGCGCAGGACAGCGATGTCCATCAGGTATCCAATCTGCAGGCGCCGGGCGAGGACCTGGTCACGCTGCACATTTACTCCCCGCCACTGCTGCGCATGGATACCTACTCCCTGACGGATCGCACGGTTGGTGAATTCAGACCCGTGTTCTTCGAGCACGACTCTGGAAGCGGAATCTGACCGAATGACTCGCTCATGACATCACAGGCTCCCCATCTAACCGACAAGAGTGCCGGCGACCCTACTACGTACGTCGTCTCCCTAACCCCGGACGCTTTCTTGTCGCTCGGCTGCATGGAGGGCATGTTCGACTCGATCGTTTCGCCGGTCCAGCCGGAAGTGCAACCCACGGCGCGCGGCATCCACTGGCCTGGATATACGATGGCGGCGTGTGTCGCCGGTTTGGCATATGGTATACATTTTCTTCCCGTGGCCCCGTTTGCCGTGCTCAGCGAGACGGGCATGCGGCGTCCGGTGAGCGCCGCGATCATCGCCGTTCTCATCGGTCTGGTCTTGCGCAACGCGTTGGCACTACCCGACTCGATCAAACCAGGCTGCAAGAGCGCCGTCAAGAAAGTGATCCCGGTGGCGATCGTATTCATGGGCGCGGGGCTGAACTTCACCGCCATCGCATCGATCGGGCTGACCGCGCTGGCGATCACCGTCGCGTGTCTTATACTTGCGATCGGTGCGTCGTACTATATCGGAAGGATGCTGGGCCTGGGCCCGAAGACATCGCTTTTGCTGGGCGCGGGTACCGGCATCTGCGGAAACAGCGCCATCGTGGCCATCGCCCCTTTGATCGACGCCGAGGATGACGACGTTGTTTTGTCCGTGGGAACCGTCAATCTGTTGGGCCTGGTGGCGATGCTGGCTCTTCCGGCGATCGGTGGATGGATGACGCTCGACAACGACGCATTCGGAGTATGGTCCGGAACATCGATCCACGCCGTTCCGCAGGTTGTAGCGGCCGGTTTCGCATTCAGCCCGGAGGCCGGCTCGCTGGCGACGCTGGTCAAGCTGGTTCGTGTGGCGCTTCTCGCCCCGGTGGTGTGCGTGCTCGCGGTGTGGCACGCCAAGCGTCATTCGAATCCTCAAGATCAACAGGGAAAGCTTGCGATTCATTACGCCCGGCTCGTCCCCTGGTTTGTCTGGGGCTTTATCGCCTTCGCATTGCTCAACACCCTGGGTCTGATTCCGACGCTCAGTTTCCCGCTCGCCGATCTGGTATCCGGCGGCACACACGATGTTACCGTTTCATTGGCGGCTACATTCAAGACCCTCGGCAAAATCCTGCTCACTGTAGCCATGGCCGCGATCGGGTTGGAAGTCAACGTGCGGCAGCTCGCCGGAGTCGGCGGGCGGGCAATCACCGCCGGCCTTTTTTCCACCATAGCCCTGGCCGGCGTCAGCCTGGGCCTCATTTGTTTATTCTTGTAAGAACGTTGCGGAACTGCGTGCGTGACACTTTCGGCGGGGTCTTCGGGAGGGCGAGCCGTACGGAGTGTCGATTAACGATTTCCACGTGCGGGTGCTTCGCATAGCCCGATGCGCTGCGTATTCTCTCTGCCCTGAAAGGGCACACTACAACAGCCCAGGGCAACGCCCTGGGCTGGTCTATGACACCCCTCTGGGTTTGTTCGATGATGCTGCTGATCATATCTACCAAAGACCACGCCGGCCCGCCGATTCTGTCATTCACCCTGCGGAACTCGAGTCTTTTCTTCGCACCGTAGAGGTCGCGCCGGCCCTATTTGCCCGTCTCCGTGCAATTATGCTATTATTTTCGGGGACTCCGGTTCGGAGGGACTTCGTGGGAGAAAACCGCGTGAACATCGACCAACCCAAGCACGAAATACCCGAAACCCACGGTGCACCACGGGTCGCGCGGCCGCGCGGTCCGGGATGGGGGACCATGCTCGGCGTGTGGGCGATCGTCTTTGTGATGGTTTGGTCGCTTGTTCGAGAGGATCAACCGACATCGCTGCTCGATCCCATTGCGGTGGCGAGACCCTCCACTTCACGCGGATCGCTGACCTCCGATGAAAAATCCACCATCGACGTCTTTCGCCAGGCGTCGCCGAGCGTCGTGTACATCACCAGCACGCAACTCCGTCGCGATTTCTTCGGGTTCAGCGTTTTCGAGGTTCCCCAGGGCACGGGATCGGGTTTCGTCTACGACACGGATGGCCACATTGTAACAAACGTTCACGTGATTAATGACGCGAAAAGGCTGAGCGTTACGCTGGCGGACCATTCCGAATGGGAAGCGCGGGTCGTTGGCCAAGAGTGGGATAAGGACATCGCGGTACTCAAGATCGACGTGCCCTCGGAGCGGCTCAAGCCCTTGACGATCGGGACATCCAACGACTTACTAGTGGGGCAGAAAGTGCTCGCGATTGGCAATCCGTTTGGATTCGACCTGACATTGACGGTGGGCGTGGTCAGTGCGTTGGATCGAGAAATCAAAGCCATCACGGGTCGCAAGATACGCGGTGTGATCCAAACGGATGCGGCCATCAACCCCGGCAATTCCGGCGGCCCTTTGCTCGACAGTTCCGGCCGACTCATCGGGGTCAACACCCAAATTGCCAGCCGTGTCGGCGAGAGCGCCGGAATCGGTTTCGCGGTGCCGGTCGATATCGTTAATGAGATCGTTCCAGAAATCATTCGAAATGGGCGCGTCCTCAGGCCCGGTTTGGGCGTGCAACTATACTCCGCACAGCAAACGCAACACTTGGGCATCCGTGGTCTGCTGATCGACACCGTTACACGGGGGAGCGGAGCCGCAGAGGCCGGTCTTCAAGGAACCGTGCTCGATGCCCGAGGGTACGTCCGCAAGCTCGGCGACATTATCGTACGCGTTGCGGATCGGGACGTCCGCTCGGCCAACGAGCTCCGGGACGTGCTCGATTCGTTCAACGTCGATGACGAGGTCGATGTGGTCTTCGTCCGCGACGACAAAGTGCTAACGGCGCGTATCAAACTGCAATACATCAATTGAGACCGGATCGGCACATTCTGCGCTCTCCTGCGCAGCGTCGGCGCAGTGCTGGAACGGCCCATGGGTGCAACCTTCAATCACAGTCTAGTTTTTGTCCTGGGGACGAAAAAAGGCATAAGATAGGTCGCTTGTGACGGATGGTTGACCTCAGACGAAGCGCCATATATGTCCCTGTTTTTCGTGGGCAGTTGCAATATGTTGTGTCGTGGTGGCCGATTTCGCGTTATGGGGCCAGTTTTCTTCAAGCGTCCGAAAGAGTACTGACGATACTTAGAATGACGGTGATACTGTCCGGGGTAGACCGACGGAACGGCGCCTCGCAATGCCAGCAACCCAGAACACACACTGGCCATTCACGGAAGAAGGCCTAAGTGAGGCAGTTTTTGCGCCTCATGCAGGCTGATCTATAACGCGGGACGGCGGCAACGCCGAATGCCAAATAATGGCGATACCCTGCGCCGGGTTAAATGTATCGCGCCGCCTCAGGATTCTGTTGACATGAGTATAATTCTTAACATCGCCCAAGCCTATACGACGAGACCCGGCACTCACACGCCGCCGAAAACGACCCATGCGCCCACGGCACTGGCCTACCTGGCGGAAGACTCGGTCGAGTTTTCTCGAGCCGCACGGTCACTGAACGAATCCATGGAGTCTTCCAGCATGCGGCTGGCGCAGATCAACGCCGTGCGTGCGGAAATCGCAAACGGCACGTACGAAACCCCCGAGCGACTCGAAGCCACCGCCAGCCGACTGCTTGATGTCATTATATAGTCATCGCGCGGTCGTATGATTCGAATCATGCCCTCTGGATGTCATTAAGCTTACGTATGAGTCGGATTTGAAGGCTCGGGGGTTGTTCGGTTGATACTCGGCCGCCTTAGAGGTTCTTCGTAATTGCCGGTGCTTAGCGCGTCTAGCACTCAAGTGGCGCGGCGAACCCCCTCAATCCCCACTTAGGAAAGGGGGAAGGTGAAAAGACCCGCCATACTTGACCGTTACTTACTCCAGCCGGACTTGACCCTTACTTGGTCTAGTCACGCCCGACCGTTACTTGCTTTGCCACATTTGGACTCGAAAGTGTGTCACAGTTCTTGGGCAGTGTAGAGACTCGATCGCACCCGCCTGAAGCGCTGTTCATGAGCCGTGGCGCACCGATCGGCCACCTCCACGGCCCAACCCTGTAACGGGCGGTTTCCCTCCGCATCCCGATAACCTCCTACCTGTCTCGCGTCAGGTAGCGTTTTGATCCAAAATATCTGGAGATTCCTACCGGAATTGACAGGTGGGTGGCGAATGGTACGTCTCATAGGGTAATGACGACGATGGCTCGATCGGAAGGTTTTGCTGTTGAAGAGCCTGTGATCGAAGCGATCCAGGGTGGTGATCGCTATGCCTTTTCTGAATTCATGGGTCGTCACAGCGGATGGGTCCGGAGCGTGATCTATGGCGTTTTGGGCCGAGGAGAAGCGGTCGAGGATGTCAGTCAACAAGTATGGCTAATGGTATGGCAACGAATCGGGAAACTTCAGGATACACGGCGGTGGCGAACTTGGCTTTATCGCACTGCGCGAAACGCGGCCATCGACGCGGGTCGCGACGCCACGCGGCGACGCGATCGTCAGAGCAAACTCGCGGAACAACCCGTTTCGGTTTCATCACCTGGTCCGGAGCGAGGCCTGCTGGCGGAAGAGAAACACCACGAAGTGCTCGCAGCCATTGGAAGTTTGCCGGCCATCTATCGCGAACCGTTTGTGATGCGTCACGTGAACGGCTGGAGCTATGCCCGGATCGCGGAAGTGATGGGCATGCCCATGGATTCCGTGGAAACACGCTTGGTTCGAGCCCGCCGGTTCTTGCGGGCGACACTCAAAGACAAAGCCTGAGAAGCCCATGAAAGACGTAGAAAATAACATCGAACGATTGATCGTCCGAGCGTTGGATGGCGAAATCAACGAAGACGACCAATTGGCACTCAACCGCGAACTGATTCGCAATCCCGATGCCCGGCGGTTGATTGAAGAATTTAGGCACATCGATGAAATGACCGCCTTGGCTTTGGGCGAAACGCTCAACAACGATCCGCTGCCACTTGATGTCGCAGACCTGCCGGATCAACGCGCTATCCAGGATTCGCCCCGCAACATTCATCGGACTTGGTGGCTTGCCGTGGGGGCTGTTGCGGCCGGGTTGCTGGCGGCGGTTTCGGCGCGCTACTTTGTGTCGGCTCCCGCTCAATCGATCGTTGCAAACAATACGGCTCAGGCAAGCCGAGTGCAGCACATTCCGCCGCTGAGTCCCTCCTATCACCCGCAAGACGACGTGGTGCGCAACGCCGGCATGAACAATAAACCGCGCATCAAGCGTAGTGCGGGGCGCGATGCATTCGGCGTCATGGGGGACGACGGCAATATCTACTGGATTGAGGTGGATCGAGTTTGGACCTTAAAAAAAGCCAGACCGGGCACCGTGCTCGGGCGGTCAAGTGAAGGACTATAACGGGTGGGCGACTTGGCACCATGCCACAGACCCCGCCCCGAGAGTGGAAATTGAACGACACAGAACATAAAGGAGTTTTGCGATGAAGTTGTTACTGATGAGTTTGTTGTTGGCGGGTCTGCCGCCATGGATTTCGCACGCGACGGCGTGCCCGGAGCATGAAGGAAACACGGCGAAAGCGGCCTATGTGGTCATGACGGACGGCGGGGGCGATGCGAAGGCACCCTGTATTGTCAAAACCATCGCCATGGCACCCGACCACGCCGGAGCCAAGGGAGAACTGCAATATATTGTCACCAGTTCGGGCGATGCTCCGCAGTTCGTCAGCGCCGATGGTAAGGATGGTCATGCTTATGCCTTCGTAACCGCCGGCGGCAGCAATGACGGCCGCAGCGAAGACAAGAATATTGTTTGGGTTGGAGACCCGGAGGACGCCAAGAAGCGTGCCTGGCTGGGCGTTTCGATTGGTGAGGTTCCTGAGTCGCTGGCATCGCAATTGGACATTGAAGGACAGGGCGTTTTGGTGCTCAACGTGGTGGAGGACAGCCCGGCCGACGACGCGGATTTCAAGACTCACGACATCATACTGGCGATAAACGGTGAAGAGGTCGAAGGCAAGACCGGGCGGGCTATTAGCTTGATCAAATCCAACAAGCCGGGTGACGAGTTGGATGTCGTGATTCTACGCGATGGCCGCGAGAGGGAGCTAACCGTCGAGTTGGGATCACGCGGCGACGCAAAGGATATGAGCTTCGCTTTCAAGTTCGGCGATGGACCTGCGGCCGAACTTCAAGAGAAAGTTCGCACCCGCGCGAAAATTATGAAGCGCGGCGAGGGGGGGGAGTGGGTGATTAAAGATATCGGCGACATCAAATCGCTCAAAAACCTCCCTAAGAACATCAAGATGTTTATGCCCAAGAGTGGCACGCACTCGACACAAGTATTCGTTTCGGGTGATGAGAAGAAGATCAAAACAAGCGTGGAACAGGACGGCAGCACAATCACCATAACGCAGGAGGGTGTAGGCCCCATCACGGTCACGCGAGCGGATGAGGACGGGCGCGAAACCGAGAAGGAATATGCCAGTGCGGACCAGCTCGCCGAAAACGATGAGGAAGCCCACGAGCTTTGGGAGAAAATCGGCGAGAACGTCGTTGTCCATCTGGATCTCGACGCCATTGAAATTCCCGATATCGAGTTGCCTGATCTGGACTTCTCTTTTATCGAATTGCCGGAATTCAATTTCGAATTCGACGCCGAGGAGTTTGAAAAGAACGCCGAGGAATGGGCAGAGCATATGGAACAGTGGGGTGAGGAATATGGCGAGCACATGAAGGAGTGGGGCCAAAAATATGGCCGGCAGTGGAAAGAGTGGGCCGAAAAGTTCGGAGCGCAATTCGAAGATCTCGACGAGGGCGAAGTCCCCAAAAACCTCTTTTTCCCAAAAATGCCTATTTTCCCGGGCCACAACGGCGACAAACGATTTCCGGGTCTGATGCACATGCGGCATCAAGCAGGCCACGCTCAGCACACGTTTGACGTGGCCTCCGACGGCTCGATCAAAGTCCGCATCCGAAGGGGTGGTTCGGAATTGGTGCAAACCTTTGACGATGCAGATGACCTGGCCGATCGCAATCCGAAGCTCTTTAAGAAGTATCAGCGGATGACGGAATTGGAAGACAAATAAGAGCGTTAAGCTCGTTTTGTGCCCTTTTCCCCGCGGCATAGCCGCGGGGAAAAGGGCAAAAGTCCGGATAAGGCAGGTTCTGATCGAAAGATGTCGACACGCCGCTTTGTCGCCATTAGCTATTACCGGACCCCTGCAAGAGCTCAACCGTTGCACCGACGGGCGGAGGCACGAACGGGGCGAAGCCGCCATCATTCCACCATAACCAACGCAGCGAGGGATCCTCGAGCGGTACATCAAACGTAAACGACACTTGGTCGGGGCGACCATCGGATGTCAAAGTGAGGACTTCGGCCACCATGCCGGTCAATTCAACGCGCTGCCCTACGAACATGGGATGCTCCAAGCTTCGGGTCAATTGATCGAACGAACGCTTCAGGAATCCTTCCGGGGGACGAACGACGAGGGTCCACTCGTCGGGGCGATACACGGACGCCGCCCTGGACTGGCTGGGCGCTAGGACGCGCGTGTGCGCCGGGATCGGGAGCCCATCAATAGCATGGCGCTCAGCCATGTACCCAGCGATGATGGGTATGGGCGCGGTTACGATGATGACACTCTGCCGCTCGACCTCCGCTCCCATGGGCACTCGCACCTCCAAGCTCTCCAGGAGGCTCTGCGGACCGAGGGGCATGGCCGCATGAACGGTGAGCACGATCGGCGCCAGAACTAAATGCACGCCAACAAATACCTTCGCCAGAATTCGAGCAGGTCTTCGACGCGAATAGTTTTCTACGGATGGCTGTTCCGAAGCGCCGGCGAGAAAATTGGCGATGAGGCCAAAGGCGCCGATACCGACGAAGCACATCACGCGATCGCCGGGAAACACCGTACAGATCGGAAACAGAGCGAACAACATGCCCGCGAACCAGAACTTCGCTACGGGATCCCACCGAACGTGCCTTATCATAATGGCGAAAACGGCGACTACGATGACGAGCGTCATCACCCAGCAGTAAATGAGTATGCCGAAGTCTACGCAAAGCAAAGCGAGATCCGCGGGGGGTAGCAACCACTGACTCGCCAAGTAAATCGGCACGCGTTGTATGACTGCGCCAAGATAGCGCAACGGCTCAGTCAGAGGATCAACGTAGATGTTCATACCCCAAATGCCAAATCCCATGTGCGTCCAGACCATGCGCCAGCCCATTACAACGATACCGTATGGGATTAGAGAAACGAATCGTTGACGCCATGTTCCTTGGTCCAGAAACAGCGCGTACGCCAACAAGTAGGCACAGGTGGCGATGCCCGCTTCTTTCGATAACAGGCTCAGCATGAGGAGGAGTGGACCGATGACCAAACCGATCGACCACCGTTCTCGTCGCCACTTGATGTGTGCCAACACAGCGAGTACGCCGAACAGCGCGGCCAACAACGAATTCCTGTTGGCCAGCCAAGCTGCCGGCAAAGCGTGGGCGTCGTCAACGGCGTAAAGTAGTGCTGCCAACCCGGCCACCCATTGATTGCCGATCAAGCGGCGGTACAGCAAACTGACCGCACCGATCAGCGCGGCGAACCATAGAATGCTTTGCAGGTGCATGGCAGCGGGCTTATTTGGCCAGAATTGATAATCAATCCAATGGGTAACGTTGGTAACGGGACGAAGGAAGGCCGCACGAAGCTCAGGCAGGGTCCACCAAGGCCAAAACCCGACATCCATCAGGCGGTGCATTCGCCGCGGATCGCCGTCGGCAAATATGAAGAGATCGAGCAGCGGGTTGGCGTCCTCGGCGAACACCTGAGGAAAGCGATCCGATGCCGTGAAGCGCAGGCGATGATGGTGATCGTCCGCGGCCCAACCCGCCCACAGCGATGGGAAACTCAACACAACCGCCAGCAACATCAGGTGTGCGGAGAGATTCTTATGCGTCAGCCGGCATACGAATCTGCCGGAGGGTCTGAATAGTCTTTGAATCACGCCCACGGCAGATAGCATCCCCGGACACCAGGCTTTCGCAATGCCTCGGGAAACACAGACGGTCCAGGAAGTGGTTTGTTAGGTCACGGCGAGGACATCCGCCGCAATCGAACTAAATCGGCCAAGTGCCTGAGAACACCTCGACCGCCGGGCCGGTCATGTAGACGTGGTCGTCATCCGCCCATTCCAATACGAGGTCTCCGCCGGGCAGGGTGGCCGTGATTTTGCGCTTCGTCCGCTGCGTTATCGCACCGGCCACGCATACCGCGCAGGCACCGGACCCACAGGCGCGGGTGGCGCCGCTGCCGCGTTCCCAGGTCTTCATGGTGACATGCTGGGCGGAGTCGATTTCGACGAAGTGCGTATTGATCCGGTCGGGAAACTCCGGCGCATCCGTTACCAAAGGGCCGGCGACCTCGAGCGCGATGGAATCGAGATTTTCAACGAAGATCACGGCGTGGGGGTTGCCCATGGAGACGCACGTGACGACCAAGCATGACCGAACATTCGCGCAGGCTGAAGCCTGCGGTTCGGGGCGTTTTAGTCCCAAGGGATAATTGACGATTCGGTCGCCATTTATCGTTGAGGGCATGGCCGCGGAGTCGAACACCGGCTGACCCATATCTACGCGAACCGTCTCGATTTTACCGTCACTCATCTGACACCGGCACGGCTTGACGCCGGCGTCGGTTTCGATACGAACATCTTGCCATGATTCATTCATGGCCGCAGCGGTCGAAGGACTGATCAGGCCGTGCTCCATGGCATACTTGGCCACGCAGCGGATGCCGTTACCACACATCTGGGCTCGCGATCCATCCGCGTTATAGATTTCCATGCGCAGGTCGGCCGTCTCGCTGGGAAGAATCAGGATCAAACCGTCGCTGCCCACGCCGGTATGACGATGGGAAATCACTCGCGCCAGGGCGGGTGGGTGATCGACATGCTCCTGCAAACAGTTAATGTAGATGTAGTCGTTGCCCAGGCCATGCATTTTGGTGAACTCCATGGCCTTATTGTAGCGATGAGTTGCGGAGCGGGAACGGGTGGGACGTTTTGCGGGGCGGCGCCGGAAGTCTCACCGCGAAAGTCGCCTGAGTATTCCTTGTCTTGGGATGCTGGTGAAATCTCCACAGGTAGCCCAACTTACGACGGGAATTCGCACAGGTTAAAGCGGTTACGTGACTGAATCGGCGGAGTGATCTAGCAGGCTGAAGACCTGCTCTATAGTAGACGGGGGCAAGCGGAGTGCCGCCCCCCGGTTGGTGCTTACCGTGAGCGACGCTTCGCTTGCTCCCGGCTACAGCATGTAAGCCTTTCAGGCTACAATAATCTGTCGCGATGAAGCCGCCTAAAGTGTCACGCAGCCGGCTAAAGCCGGCGGCTCGGTCTTTGCGAAATGCAGATTCCGTTACGCTTCCAAGTCAATGTGAAGGAGTCCGTCATCTCCTTTAGCGAATCCGCCCGAGGTCGCCTGATCGTCGGATTTTTGTTGGTCCGCGGTCTGTTCCTCGGATTCACGTCCCTCGCTGCCCGAACCCTCGGCGTCGGAGAAAATGGCGACGTCCCCGTCGGTGGTTTCCACCGTGGATCCTGCTTCGTCAATCGCCTTGGTTTGCCGTGAGGCGGTTTCGATCTGCCCCGTGCGGCGCGCGTCACGTTCCTTGGCGACTTCGCGCGCTTGAACGCCGGACTGCGCAGCGGATGCCGGTAGATCAGCGGGTATTTCGGCCATGGCGGACTTCTCGTGTTCTCCGTTTACACTTTGTTCGCTTGGGCGAGTTCCTTTCGACGCAGGCTCAGTTGATCTTTCAACCGCGCTAGAATGGCTGAATGCATTTGTGAGACGCGACTCTCGGAAAGGTCGAGCGTCATGCCGATTTCCTTCATCGTCATTTCTTCGTAGTAATACAGGATAAGGATGAGGCGTTCGGCGCGGGTGAGTCCTCGCGTGATCAGTGCCTTAAGATCCTTGCGTTGTATTTCGCGCATGGGATTCCTTCCGCGTTTGTCCTCAACGACGTCGATCTCGCATACTTCCTTGCTCGAATCGGTTTCGCTGTATTTCCTGGAAAGCGAAACCTGGGCCACGGCCGTCGCTTCGCGAATGAGCTTGGCGCATTCGGGACGGGTCAGCTTGAGGCGCTCGGCGAGTTCAGCCTCTGTCGGCGTTCGACCCAAGAATCCTTCGAGTTCGCGGGAAACACGATCAAGTTGATGGGCTCGGCTTCGCACCAATCGCGGCACCCAGTCCATGCTGCGTAGTTCGTCGAGAATGGCGCCGCGGATTCTTGGTGCGCAGTAGGTCTCAAACTTAACGCCTCGGCTCAGATCGAAAGCCGTAATGGCATCCATCAGCCCGAAGATGCCTGCGGAGATGAGGTCGTCCGTTTCGATCTCATCCGGAAGCTTGGCGCTGACGCGCTCCGCGTTGTATTTCACGATCGGGAGATAATTCTCCATGAGGGTGTTTCGCAGCAATTCGCCTCCGGATCTCTTGAACCGGAGCCATACATTTTGAATCTCTTTGTTTTTCGCGGTTGCTCGCATCCATATTGCTCCTTGTGCTTTCTTGACACATTGTGCCACGAGCCCCTATACGCCCAAACGCGGCTCAACTACGCGCGAGCCGGCGCCCGAAATTATTGCGCGCCAACCGCGCCGGTGGTCACCGGCGTCGAACCCGCAACTTCCGCCTGCGTACTAAGGGGCGTATCAACATCCGTGTTGACACGTTCTTCGTGGTACCGCTCCCGAATCTTGTCTTCTCGTGATTTTTCGTGCTCGGCGATGACGCGCTGCGTAACCATACCAAGAACGGTTCCGATCCCGAAGAAGACGAATAAACTTTGGATACTACGTGACAGGGTCACGTCGACCGGGTTGTTAGCCAGCAAGCCCGCGGTCGTTGTGATCGCAAATGCGAGGAGTCCTAAAGATGCACCGGCGTAGCGTGCAACCATTGCAGCAACTTCCCTGTCGCTAAGTTCATCGCCATGGATGAACATTGTTTGGATTGCGCCGACCGCGCCGGTCTTGCGCAAACGATAACGAATAACACCAGCCCTGCGCCGAAAAACTGACCAACGCAGAACCAACAACGCGTGACATCCATGCACGACATCGTCTAGACAAATAATCCAGCTACTCGGCTGAATAAGTTTCCGCGACGTTTCGGAACGACGAATGACCGCGCCAGATCATTTGCCATCGCCGCGACGCAAGCGCCGGCGTTTGAGCCCGGATACTTTACCACAAAGGGGCATCGCTCACGCACTGCTTGCTCGACGGCAATATCATGCAACACGTATCCATGATCCGCAATGGGGTATTTCAAAAATTTTTCGGCGACCCCGGCGATGCGATCGAAAGTAGCGGTGGCGTCGACCCGGCTCTCGGCCATATTCACCAACAAACAGAGCTGCCCCCGACATCGCTCTCGATGCAATGACTTAATCATGGCATACGCATCGGTCATGGCAGTCGGTTGTGGCGTGGTGACCACCAAAACGCGATCAGCAGCCATAGCAAAGCTGATAACGTTACGCGATATACCGGCCCCACAATCGAGAAGCACAATATCAGTGTTGGTTTCCAGTTTGGAAAACTGTGCGATGAGGTTCTGCCGCTCGAATTCCGTCATATCAGCTATTTCGCCCATCCCCGACGCACCTGGGACAAAACGAATCCCGCCAGGACCAGGCATAGACACCTCATCAATACTGCGAACGCCCGCCAATACATGCGAAAGCGTGTAGCGCGGCTGGATACTCATCAACAAATCGGCGTTGGCGAGCCCCATATCCACGTCGATCAATGTCACACGAATACCATGAGCGGCCAAACAAATGGAAAGATTTACAGCGATATTTGATTTTCCCACGCCGCCCTTTCCACTTGTCACAGCTAAGGTGAGTACCGATCGCCTCCTGCGACGCACCAATTCGCGTAAGCGGGTTGCTTGATCGAGTCCTTTAGTCCTGTTTTGCGTGTCGCTGGCCATGGAATCATCTCCCTGTTGCCGTGCGGTGGGCTGTGAAATTTGCTAGGGATTCTTCACAGCAACCTCGGAGGAAGGCTTTGTCTTGCATTTCACGCCTGCCGAGTTAGTTACTTTCGCAAGCATGCGCGGCCCGCCTAGGACAAGCTGCACCATCGCATTTCGCTGCCCGACCTCGATATCATCGGGAACGGCTTGCCCGGTAGTGACGTAAGAGAGCTGGGCGTTGGCCGTTTCGAGGCAGGCCAACATCACACCGAAGCCCAACGCTTCATCGAGTTTGGTGAAAATCACACGGTTAACGCCGGTGGATTTGAATTGCTTTACGGTTTCAAGCAGTACCGATTCCGCGCTGTTACTCGCCAACACCAGATGCACTTCGTCGGGTTTGACGACGTCGAAGAAGCTTCTTAGTTCTTTAATTTTACAGCTATCGCGCTGACTTCGACCTGCGGTATCAATGAGGATTACTTCGCAGTCGGACATCCGTGCAACGGCTTCTTTAAGTCGATCGGGTGTCATCACCACTTCGAGCGGGACGTCAATAATCTGCGCATAGGTCTTGAGTTGCTCGACGGCGGCAATGCGGTAGGTATCAATAGTAATCAGTCCCACACGGCGATGTTCGCGAAGGCAGAGGTTGGCCGCCAGCTTGGCGACGGTGGTTGTTTTCCCTACGCCCGTAGGGCCAACGAGGGCGATGATCGTGGGGGCATGGGTTCCGGCGACGCGAATGGGACCGGCCATGGGCAGCATGGCCGCGACCGCTTTGGCGAGTTTGATTCGTACCGCCTTGGGGTCTCGCAATTGCTCCTCGTCAAGCCCGTCCCGCACTTCTTGAAGTAGACGTTGGGCAATCTCATCTGCGATTTCCGCCTTGGAGAGTCGGCAATAATACTCGTACAGTTCACTGGGCATCTTTGCGGCGCGATCGCGGCGCGTTTCTTCGACCAATCCCATGACGATCGACCGTAAGGCACCGACTTCCGACAGCAGGGCCTGGGAATCCGACGCATGGCCATCTTCTTTTGGAGGGGGCACCGCCTTGGCATCTCCGTTTGCACACAAGGTCCGCCTTGACTGCTGCGCAAGCATAGGCGTCCGCTTGGTGTCAGGCAAGTGTGTGGCAGACGGTGCGGCTGTGATTTCCGTACGGGGCTTCTCGCCCAGTCCCAATAGTCCTTTCCCGCTCACAGTACGCGTATTGAGGATTACGGCGTGGGGGCCGAACTGGCGCTTTACTTCGGCCAACGCTTCAACCATCGTACGCCCATAGAACATTTTAGGATTCATCCTTTAGCACCACCATTCCATGTGATTCGACTTCAAAACCACGGACCATTTCGTTGTAAGAGAGCACAGACACCATGGGCAACTGGCCTTCGATCATTTTTCGCACCCAGGGACGGACCTGTGGCGGACAGAGCAATACGGGTTGTCGCCCGCGCATCGTCGGGGCGGCTTGTTCCACCTGCTCTCGAATCAAACCGACAATTTTGGTTTGCAGGGCGGGCGGGAGCGTGAGCACGGCACCGTGCGCCGATCGTTCGATCGACTTTCCGAGCAGCGCTTCGAGAGACGGGTCGAGCGTGACGCAATGGATTTTTCCGTCGTCGCCGGCGTGCTGATGACAGATCATCCGCGCGATCGCGTTGCGTGCATATTCAGTCAGGATCTCCGGATCCTTGGATCGAGGCGCCACATCGGCGATGGCTTCCAGGATCGATTCCAAGTCACGAACGGGAAGACGTTCGCGCAGCATGGCTTGCAGGACGCGTTGGATCTCACCCGGCTTGAGCACGTCGGGCACGACCTCTTCGACAAGTTTGCCCGCCCGCTCGCGCAGATGATCGAGTAGACGATTGACCTCTTGCCGCGTCAACAACTCATCGGCGTGACGCTTGATGAGCTCGGTAAGGTATGTTGCCACAACGCTCGAAGGTTCCACCACGGTATAGTTGCGGTGCTCAGCTTCATGCCGCTGACCTTCTTCGATCCACAGCGCGGGAAGCCCGAAGGCGGGTTCCGATGTTTCAATCCCGTTGATGCGCTCGGACACCGCACCGGGATCAATCGCCAGGAGGTGGCCGGGCATGACTTCCGCGTCGCCGATGGCGATCCCCTTCAGCTTGACCTTGAATTGATTAGGCGTCAGCTTCATGTCATCACGAATGCGGATGGGCGGCACGACGATCCCCAATTCCTGCGCCACCTGTTTCCGCAAGTTGGTGATACGATCCAGCAGATCGCCGCCCCGCTTACGGTCTACCAAGCCGATGAGCCCATAGCCCACGTCGAGTTCCATCGGATCGGGGGAGAGGTGGCTCTCGACGCGATCGGTCGTTTTCGGTCTTGCTTTCTCGGCAACGGCCTCCAACACGACGGCGCGCTGATGCCCGGCGAGCAAATAGGCCAACACCAGACAGGATACCAGCAGAAGAACCAAGGGCGGCTTAGGCAAGGGCGTCAGCCCGAGCACCAGCAGGAACGCGGCGGTTAGGATCAATGCGATCGGCTGGCTGGTAAGTTGACCCAATACTTCCTCGCCGAGGCTATTTTTTTCCGCGGATCGTGTCACGATCATGGCAGCGGCTATGGAGACGATAAAGGCGGGGATTTGCGATACGAGCCCATCACCGATGGTGAGAATCGTGAATCGTCTTAGCGTTTCGGCAAGCGGCAAGCCGAGTTCCACCAACCCGACGTAGACACCGCCGAGAATGTTGATCAGCGTAATGATGATGCCGGCGATGGCGTCGCCGCGTACAAACTTACTGGCACCGTCCATAGCTCCGTAAAAGTCGGCTTCACGCGTAATTTCAGAACGCCGTTGCTTGGCATCCGATTCCGAAATGGTACCGGCATTCAGGTCGGCGTCGATGGCCATCTGTTTTCCGGGCATGCCGTCCAACGTGAACCGTGCCGCGACCTCTGCGATGCGCGTTGCACCCTTGGTGATGACCACGAATTGGATGACTACAATGATGGCGAAAATGATAATAGCCACGGCCAGTGAACCGCGAGCGACAAAACCACCGAACGTTTCTATGACCTGCCCGGCGTCTCCACGGGTTAGAATCAATCGGGTGGTGGCGGTGTTGAGCACCAATCGAAACAACGTTAAGCCAAGGAGCAATGACGGGAATGAGGAAAACTCCAGCGGACCCTTCATGTACATTACGGTCAGCAGCACCACGCCGGATAACGTGATATTCACCAGCAACAGCATGTCCATGACCGCCGTCGGAAGCGGTATCAGGATCACGAGAATCAGGCTCATGACAATGGCGGGTAGCACGATTCCGTAGTGTTTCACTACGAATGCGGGAATGGTGCTCGAAGCTATTTTGGTCATCGCCATGGTTGATACGTGCGTTCTTTACTAAGTGCCGCTGCCGACCATTTTTCGACGCGCCGGAGACTTCCCCTCTAACTCGTAAACAAAAGCCAAGATTTCCGCCATCGCTTGATACAAACGTTCGGGAATCTGTTCGCCCACCTCCACGGATTCATACATCGCCCTCGCCATCGGCGGTCTCTGCACGATGGGCACACCGAACTCGATCGCGATTTGTCGAATGCGCATGGCCACCAGGTCCGCACCTTTGGCGATCACTTTCGGTGCCGGCATGGTTTCGGCGTCGTACCGAATGGCAACCGCCACGTGCGTGGGATTGGTGACGATCACGTCGGCCGTGGGCACGTCCCGCCGTAACCGCTGCATGGCCAGGCGCAATTGCACTTCCTTGCGCCGGCGCTTTAACTGTGGATCGCCTTCCATGCTCCTGAGTTCGTCCTTGACCTCTTCCTTGGTCATGCGCAAGTCTTTCTCGTGGCGATACCGTTGCCACGCGAAATCGAGCAGCGCTAAGATCAAAAGAGCCGCGCCCATCCACATGGTCAGCTCGAACATGAGAGAGGCGCCCAGCGCGAACCCCTCGTGCAAGGGAAACATGAACAGATGAACAATGGCGTCGGCGCGGCCGGACATGGTCATGTAAGCCACCAGGCCCACGAGCAACAGCTTACCAAAATTAACCATGGCCAGCATGACCGATCGAATGGAAAACAACCGTTGAATCCCGTTTATGGGATTGAGCTTGTTCAAGGTGGGAATCAACGGATGTCCGGTGAACAGAAAACCCACTTGAAAAAGAAGTGTCACAATCATGACTACGAACAGGATCAGCATGAAAGGAGCGATCCACTTCATCGGTTCCATCACGACGGCCAGGGCGAACGGGAAGAGTTCCTCGACGCGGGCGGGCGGCCCGCCGGTTAAACCAGCGCGGGTCATGGCGAGCATGGTCCGCCATAACCCGGGTCCTATGAATCCCAGCGTAATAAAACCGGAAAGCAGAAGGACGGCGGCGGTCAAGTCCTGACTGCGGGCGACCTGTCCTTTGGCACGGGCTTCCTGACGCTTTCGCGGCGTTGGTGCTTCGGTTTTATCGTCGGCGAATCCTGCCATTACGTTACCAATCGCGAATTCACGGGATCGAGACCAAACGCCGCCCGAACCTGCTCGACACCATCCCACACGGCATCAAGCATCAGATCCTGATAGGCGATGATGGCCAGGCTCGCCACACCAAGCGCAACGAGAAGGCGCAGGGTGAAACCCACCGTGAGGATATTGAGTTGCGGCATGGTGCGCGAGATAAACGCCAGCGCAGTTCCCAACAGGAAAAGCGCAATCAACACCGGACCCGCCAAGCGGATCCCCAGGATGAACGCACCGGCCAGCATTTCGACGAGCAGCATCAGGAACATTTCGTCGAATTGAAACGAGAGCAAGGGAATAACGCTGAAGGTGTCGAGTAGCGCGGCCATCGTCGCCCGATGTCCACCGGCCAGGAGAAAGAGCAGCGTGAGTGAGATCGTGTAAATCTGCCCCATGATCGATGCTTGTTGGTTGCCGGTCGGATCGATGACATCCGCCAGGGCGATGCCGGCCTGTTGCCCCACGATCAACCCTCCCACTTCCGCCCCGGTCAATAGAAGTGTCAGCGCCAACCCGATGATGGCACCGATCATCATTTCTCGAACGCCGCCGATGACAGCGGCGGCCATGGGCAGTTCAGCCGGAGCCTGCGCTTGGACGAGTGGGAAAATCATCGCGGCCGTGACCAAGGTCAGCGCCGCCTTGATGCGTACGGGAATTACAGGGCTTCTAAAAACCGGCGCCGTGATCATCAGCCCCGAAATCCGAAATAGCACTAAGGCATAAACAGGTAGTGCTCGTAATATGTCAGTCAATGCCCAAGGCAATGGACCACCTCTCCCATGATTTTCAAGTACCACCAGCGCATCGACGTTGTTTCATCACGGTGGCGTTTCCCATTCGTTGGTCTTACCATGGCAATGTCGTCAGCATCGATTGCGTATATTCCACCATGCGGTCGGAAATCCACGGGATGAAAACCGACGCCGCAACAATCATGGCCGCGATTTTGGGTACAAACGTCAACGTTTGTTCCTGCAGTTGAGTAACCGCCTGAAATAGCGCGATTATCAGCCCCACCACCAACCCGATCAACAGAATCGGGGCCGATGTTGACATCGCCATCCAAAAGGCGTTCCTGCCCAGTTCTAATGCTTCGCTGAATTCCATTTCACTTTCTACTTTTTTTTGGGCACGGGCTGGGTGCGGCGGCGCAATCCGCTCATGCAAAACTAAACAACAAGGTCTCCACGACGAGGTGCCAACCGTCGGCGAGGACAAAAAGAAGAATCTTGAACGGCAGCGAGATCAGCACCGGTGGTAGCATCATCATTCCCATGGAAAGCAGAATCGTGGCGATGACCATGTCAATCACCAGAAACGGAAGATAGATCCGAAAACCCATGATAAATGCCGTTTTTAGCTCGCTTAACATAAAGGCCGGAATCATCGCGGTGAGTGGCACACTACTGGCGTCAAGCTCTTTCTGCGGCTCGAATTTCCGCCCCTGGGCGTACTCGAGAAACAGGTAGATATCCTCACTATTGTCCGCCTGAAGAATTTGCCGGGCCATGAAATCCTTGAGATGGCCGGCGGTCAGATCAAACGCGTCGCCCTGACCAAGCCGGTTTTCCAAGTAAGGAGTCAACGCATCGTTTTGTATTTTGTGCCACGTTGGCGTCATGATTAGCATTGTCAGAAAAAGCGCAAGCCCAAGCAACACCTGACCCGGCGGAAGTTGCGGGGTTCCAATGGCCTGCCGGAGTAGCGCCAAAACGATGATGATGCGTGGAAAGGCCGTCATCATCACCAAAATGGAAGGCACCAGCGTAAGCACGGTCAGCAAAACGAGTATTTGGATACTGGCGCTCACGCTCTTGGGATCGTTGGTTTGGGGAAGCACTTTCGTCAGATCGGGGATGCTCAGTTGGCTTGACGGGCCGGCAGGCGCAGGTGGGATCTGGCCGCGTGCTGGTTGCGTTACCAGCGCACCGCCCACTGTGAACATGATCATTGCGAACATCGAATATCGACGGCCGCGAGTCGAGCATCCATGCTCTATTACCACACGCTTCTCCATCGCGCCAGCCTCGTCCGATTATGACCCCGGAACGAGTTTTGATTTCCATCCATTTCGATGTGCGTGAAGAGCGTCCCACTCTCACGGACACCGGCGGTATGCCGATGTCACACATCCGTAGGTTCCATTCAATGCGTCTTCAAGGTCTTAAGGCGTTGCAACAGCGCGGTTAGAGAATCGCGCCGGGCACGCTTTTCGAAAGCTTGCGGCGGTTGTCCTTTGGATACCGATTCGATCGGTTCGTCGAACCGCGCCGCCTCGTCCAGTAAAGCAGAGTCAAATCGTTGGAGCCGATCGTTACCCGCCTTCTCCGTGCGTTGGACAAGATCAGCCACTTCGTCCGGGTCCGTCATCTCGCAAAGTAGGCTCACACGCTCACTGCTTATTCCCAAAACCAAGAAGCGACGCCCCAGGTGTACGAGTGCCAAACTCTGTTTCGGGGAAAGAGTCGTGCGGGACACGACCCGCAGCAAAGCGTTGTCCCTGATTTTGGCAGACGGTAGCCATCGACGAGCCGCCCAGGTCGCCACGCCGACCAACGCCAATACAATGGACAAGGCACCGAGCCCCGATTGATACCAAGCCGCTGCTCGATCCGGTCGAACGGTGAGCGCGCCGGGCGTACGTGGTCCGGTTTGAGGATTAAGTTCGGAACTCTTCCGCTTGAAGATTGTCGGCTTTCGATTCTCTTCGCCCGCGATCGGCGCAGCCGGCTGTGTCCCGGCGGCTTCGATCGGCGCCACAGCTTGCTGGGCGATCTCAACCTCTGGAGCCAAGGATACACTCTGATTGACATGTGCGCGCTGTTGAGTTGCCGCGTCGAGCGACTTCTCCTTGGGATCATCCGCGTGGGCGGAAGTGGTGAGCGCGGCGGCCAGCATGACGCCTACGCAAAGGGTGCTGTCTTTCCATAACATAAACCGGCCTCCATGCCGCAAGTATTCCGTTCAACGTTAAGCCGTAATGCGATGCGGATCGCGCGAGAGAATCTCGCTCACACGGACGCAGAAGCTGTCGTTGAGTACCAGCACTTCTCCACGTGCTACGAGACGATCGTTCACCAGAACATCCACCGGATCGCCCGCTAACTTATCGAGCTCGACGACGCTTCCCTCGCCCAACTTCAGCACGTCCTCGACCAGCATCCGCGTTTTTCCAAGCTGAATCTTGACGCGTAATTTCACGTCGTTAAGCATAGTCACGCGTTTGGCATCCACGCCCGCCGGCAGCGACCCTTTGAATGTTGGATAGTCGTACCGTGTCGTGATGGGCGGTGGCGCGGGCGGCGGAGTCGGCGCGGCCGCGGTCGCCGTCTGTCGCGCTCCCTCAATGGCCGTTTGCATGATCGCGCCGGCCTCGTCAAAAGGATGACCCAGCGAATCCGCTCGGCTGTCGGATTCTGAGGAAGCGCCTTCGGGCGTTGCGGCGGCGGTTTCGGGTGCACCGCCGGCGTCCGACGATCCGGCGGCTTGCATCAGCACGTCTATGTCTGATTGGTTAACGGCACCGGCCAAATCGTCGGGCTCAACTGACTCGGATGATGATGGTTCCACCGGCGCAACGTCACCGCTGAGTAGTGCGTCGATCGCCGATTGGTCGATCAATTGATCCCCGCCGGCGGGGTCTTTTCCTGATGTCTGGTTTTGCGGATCTTCCACGTCTTCCACCGATTCACGTTGCTCCCGTGCCCGGCACATCGCCGGCGCGCGTACGGGCTAGTATCGGAGATAATCGAGAATCCACCACACTCAAACCCCGGAACCGGATTGCAACAGGTGGGGGATCACCACTTCCTTGATTAACTGATCGTCATTGAGAATGCGATCGAATTCTTGCTTCAAACGCCTCTTGATGGTCAAATAATCCGGCTCGTTAAACTGCTTGGGGTCCGCGCTGCGGATAACAGTATTGACGCCGTCTTCCAATCGCGCCCGTTTGGCTCGAACCGCCCTCTCAGCACGGTCCAAATCCCCCGACGATACCAGGGCTGATACGCGGATGTGAAAGTTTATGAACTTCCCCGCCATCTTGTTATTGGGTCTACACTCTGCGATTTCCACTTCCGCAAAGTCTTCCACTCGGATTCCATCCTTAAACCCAGAATCACCTTCCACACCCAGGGACGGCGCCGGATCGGGACCGAGGGCGTTGGCAAGGAGAAAGACGCCCACGCCCTCACCAGCCATGAGTGCGCCAATTACCAGGAGCGAAACGAACTTACCTTTCTTCGCGGACGCTTGTTGGGGTCGCGCTTCGGGGGTATCAGCCATGGGACGATCCTTTGTTTTAGTTGGCCGACCCGGAGCCGGCAAAGTCGTCTATCAGATCTTCGGTGACCAGCAGTTCAACACGGCGGTTGAGCGCCCGTCGTTCTTCCGTGTACGCTTGTCGAACCAGTGGTTCGGTATCACCGACGGACATGAGTACGAGCCTAATTCGTCGCACACCGTTGATCTCCAGCGCTTTCGCTACGGATTTCGCTCGAGCATAGGAGAGATCACGGGCATCCTCGTACAGGGCATCCTCAGGCAAGGCTTCGTGTGTCGCATGACCCCGAACCAGGATTTTGGTGTTGTAGCCTCGCAAGCGTTCCGCCACTTTGGCGATCAACTCGCGGCCAGTCGGTTTGAGAACGGCGCTAAATCGATCAAACGCGATTTTTCCGCCCACAATGACCTCCAGCCCATCGCGCACGTTGGTCACGCGAATGCGCTTGCCGTGAATCCCTTCCTCGTCCGAGTCGCCCTTTACCTTTTGCACGTTCGGCACTTCGAGTTCCAACAGTTGCGCGATCAACGTGTTGGTAGGCGTATCCTTGAGGGGCACGGATCCCGCAGCACCGTCATACCCTCCAAAGGCACGGCGCAATGACTCCATGACCTGCTGGAACCGCTGATCCTTCTTGATTTCACTCATGGAAACCATGATGACGAAGAAGCAAAGCAGTAGCGTCATGATGTCACCATAGGTGACCATCCATTCCGGCACGCCCGGTCCCTCTATCTGTTTCGTTTCCTTAGCCAAGGTGATGAAAGCTCCGATCTACCAACGCAGACCGCTATGCGGCCTGATTCTCTGCCTCCGCCGTCACACGCAGGCGATTCGGAAGGAACGTCTTGAGTTTCTGTTCGACAATACGCGGGTTGTCGCCGGATTGAATCGCCATAACACCCTTGATGACGATCATGCGCAGCATCATCTCTTCCCTACTGCGTAATCCAAGTTTATCGGCCAAGGGGAGGGCCACGAGGTTGGCGAGCAGCGCACCGTAGAACGTCGTCAGCAGCGCGATGGCCATCGCCGGTCCGATGGAATCCGGGTCGCTCATGTTTTGGAGCATGATGACCAGACCGACGAGCGTTCCGATCATGCCGAAGGCCGGGGCGTACCTTCCGATGTTGTCGAACAAGGACTTGCCCTCCATGTGCCGGGCTTCGACGGCTTCCAAGTCGCTGAGCATGACGGTCTCAATCAGATCCGGGTCCGTTCCGTCCACGGCCATCTGTATCCCAGATACGAGAAAAGGATCTTTAATGTCACCGGCGACGTTTTCCAACGCCAAAATGCCGTCACGACGCGCGACTTCCGCATAATGAACGAGTTCGTGGATCAGAGCGACCGGATTGCGGGATTTGGAGAAGAAGCAATTCTTCACAACCTTGGCGACACTCAGTAGATTCTGAATGGGAAAGCTGATCATGGCCGCACTGAGCGAACCACCACACACGATGGCGATGGAGCCGCCATCGATAAACGTGCCGAGGTCCGCCTTGCTCAAGATCGCCCAGAGCAACAAGGCCGTCCCCGAAATCAGACCGATAATGGTTGCGATGTCCATACTATATTACTGCCAATCCTTTCGGAATGCGCGCTGCGCATATTCAGTCGTATCGTCGTTTGAACGGACCCTCGTTAGTGAAGCGCCATTCTCGATGGCGACGAACCGCCTGAGACGGAAACCGTCACCCGCCTCCCCATGGGCCTCTATTATCGAACTTCAGACCACCTGAAACCCACGAATCTGTCGCTGGTAATTCGTGGCACGCTCCACCACTTCATCCACCGATTCCCGGACGATGACCGAATCGCCGTTGATCAATGAGACAATGGTGTCCGGTGTCGCTTCAATCATCTTGATCAAATCGGCGTTGAGAACGATGACGCGCTGATCTAACCTCGTCAGAGTAATCATGCTGTATTGCCTTTCCATCCGTCGTGGGGGCGACGTCTAGTTACGTCGGTTAGCGCGCCAGCAGCAAGAGTTCCTGCAACAGATCGTCCGCCACGCGCACGACCCGACTGGAGGATGAAATTCCCGTCGCGGCCGTAATCAAGTTCACGAACTCGCGCGCGATCTCTACATTGCTTTGCTCAAGCCCCCCCGCGCGTAGCGCCCCCGCCGCCTGGGTTCGTGGTGCAAGCACGGTAGCATCTCCCGAGTTCGGACCGATCACGAATGTATTCTCACTGAGTGCCACCAGCCCTTCATTATTGGGAAAAGTCGCCAGCGCCACTTGCCCCAACACCTGCGTCAGTTGGTTCGAATACGTACCGGTGATTATGCCGTCCGCGTCGATCGAATAACCGGTGAGCAGGCCGGCCGGTGCACCGTCCTGGCTGGCCATGACCAACTCCGAAGATCCATTTGTGCCGGCGAGCCCCGTAGCGCCGCTGAAATCCAGCGTAAACGACACCGGCGTCGTCGATCCTGCGCCGGATTGATCGATCGCCAGATTCGTTCCCGTAGCGGAGACAAACTGTCCGTTGGCATCAAAGGTAATGGTTCCGGTCCCCAGAGCAGGTGACGGATCACTGTCGTCAACGGATTCCGCATAAAACCGCCAGACGGTTCCCGTTTCCGACTTGGACTCCAAAGCTGCGCGGAGGCGCACATCGACCGGATTGCCCAACGAGTCGAACACCTTGAACGATGTCGTCACGCCCTCGCCCACCGCAGGTGAGACGGTGGAGAACGCAAAGGGTGACGAAATGACACCGGTCGAATTGATGATTGATCCCGCGTCGAGCTCAATGGCGTTGATTTCACCGAGGTTCGATTCTATGACGATCGATCCCGCAGGGGCGGCCGTGCCATCGGAAATGGTGACACCCGGTGAACCGCCGGTCGAGGGATCCGGGTTGATGCCTAGCGACGCTTCTAGAAAACCGATGAAATCGCCTACCGAACTTCCGGTGGTTCCGACCACAAAGGTGGATTCGCCGGTGGCCACGTTGCCCTTGCTGGCGTTTAGGGTCAGCTCGTCACCGTCCGCGAAGAGTGGAATACCATTTTCGTTGACCAGGGTGGACAGCGCGGTGGACGCGGTGGCTGGGGTACCTCCTGCGGTAAGGAGCGGTTGCGACGTCACAACGGCACCCGCTGCGGCGATGTTGGTTGTGCTGTTGAGCCGGCCATCCATGATGACTTCGGTTGTGGGAACCGCCTGACTGGCGGTTCCGAGTGGGATCACAAGATCGCCCAACAGGCCTTGATTGATTGTACCGTCCGCGTTGGCCTGCAACACTTGCAACGGTGCTCCGGTGGCCGATACCAGGGTTTGCGTGGCATCCAACCTAAATGAGCCGTCGCGCGTGAAGACCTGCCCGCCGCCGGCGGCCTCAAGAATGAAGAACCCCTCGCCGTCGATCGCCAGATCGTTCTGAAACCCCGTGCTTTCGATGGCCCCTTGAAGAAAGTTTCGTTGGATGGATCCGACCGTCGATCCCAGTCCGGTCTGGTGCGGCAAAGTACCACCGCGCTCTCCATCGGGGGCCTCGCCCTCGCTGACGGTTCGATAGAGCAGTGTTTCAAACAGCGTGCGCTGATTCTTGAACGCTGTCGTATTGAGGTTCGCGAGATTGTCACCGGTCGTGTCGACGGCGACGCTGTTGCTGTTGATGCCCGTAAATCCCACGAGCATGGCTGATGTTAACGACATCTTGGCTATTCCTATCTGGTCGCGATGATTGAGTCGCCAACCGATCTCTTGTTATTATTGAGAGTCATGTACTCGTCACTGGATGTTTCTGTGGTGAAGGTCGTCTCGTCTGAATGCTTAGACGAGTTCCGCTGCCATCACACCCACGACATCTCGAAAACGCAGCGCTTGCCCGCTATCTAATTCCAGCACGATTTCGCCCTGCTCATTCATGCGGACGCTCGACACGACACCCTCCGCCACTTCCAGATGGTCGGCGTCTTGACGATCCAACCCCACCACGCCTTGCCCCATCAGCTTCTCAGCCGCGTGCAACGGCGTTTCGATCGTATTGACTTCCGCGACGGCCAACTCACTTCCGTCGGCCAATTGCAGGATCGGCTGTCCGTTTTCACTGAATCGAACGCCAACCACGATGCCGCTTTGCGTGACACCGCCCACACCCGGCACGCTCGTGACGTGCTGCCCGATCAAGGATGAGGCCGATGCAAACCGCTGCTGACCCGTCAAGGACTGCAACGATTCCGTCAGCGTGGAGTTCAGCTCGATTTCGCGGATGGATGATATCTGATTGAGCATTTGCTCATTATCCATCGGCTCGAGGGGATCTTGGTTGCGAAGCTGCATCACAAGCAATTGAAGAAAGTCATCACCCTTCAACTCGGAAAACGAATTCGTCGTATCCGAACCTTGAAGAGGAGACGCTGAGGGTGCCAACAAACTGGCGGCGGTCGTTTCCACATCAAAACTCCATTCATCGCGCCGAGGGCCAAGTCTCCGCTTGGGCCGCTCGACTGTTCTGGTGCTGCGGCGATACTCCCATCGCCCTGCTTCGTAATCCTTCGCTATATCCTAATATCAATACCGACCGGACCGCCGACACTGCCGGCCACCGGGGCGGTCGTCTCCATTTCATTTCTATCCGGGCTGTCGCCCCGATCGTCGTGAGTCACCTCATCGTACCCCGTCCGCGTTGAGCCCTGTTCATCACCACCCCCGCGACCTGCCATCTGATCGTCCAACGCAGATTCGGCGTGATTCGAGGCACTATATGGATGCTGCGCGGCGGTTTCCAACGACACCTCAAATTTTTGCACGGTGATTCCGTGCTGCTCGAGCGCCGCCTTCAGTTGATCGGCGCGCTCGGCGAGAAGGGTACGGGCATCGCCCGTTTCGGCGCGCACGGTGATACGCACCTGATCACCCTCCACGCGCAGATCAACTGATATGCGACCCAGTTCCGGCGGTTGAAGTTGCATCCGCGCCGAGGAGTGCCGGGGCGTCGCGTGAAGTCGAATCGAACGCACCAGTTCATCAAACTTGGATCGACCTGTTTCGCCGGCCCGATCGCTTTCCCGACTCGATCGCGCAGCGCCGGATTCCTCGCCCGGTCTAGAATCCACCAAGCTCCGTTGCGCGGACGACTGTTGACCGCCGGACGAGCGCCCGTCGCCCGGTGTCGGGCTAACGGCACGACCGGATTCCACCTCGCCCCCTCGAGCCCCTCCTAAGAGCGTCGCCAGTTGATGGGCCGGACTCGATGCTTTAGCGCCCGCGGCGGCATCCACCGCTCGAATCGCCCCGGTCGCCGATGCGGTGCCCGTTGAAGTGCTTGCCGTCCCGGTCGGCGGCGGAGGCGTGACCACATTCATTGGGTCCGTCGATCGTTGATCCGTGCCGCCGATTTTCACCGGCGCATCTGATCCTTGCCCCTGCGACGGCTGAATCGGATCCCCGTGAGTGACACCATCCATTCCGCTTCGACTCGTGGCACCGGCCGACGATGTCGCGGCATGACGACTCACGCCGAAGCGATCTGCGATCGGGCGGCCAGAGGTTGCGTTGTTTCGATCGGCATGGCTCGTCAGCCGCGCATCAACATCTGTCTGGTCGGTCGGAGCATACTTCGCGTCGCGTGCGGTGGATTGATGATCCGCCTGCAACACCGTCTGGCGCCGCTCGTGGGGGTTTGCACTGGGCGGCTCGAACATCTGCGATGCGGCCGTTTTTCCACCCGACTCTCTTAGGGATCCCCGAGGCACGGCCACCTGAACGGTCTTGAGCAACGCGTCAAACGCAATGGGTATGGCGCCCAGGCCGGTGGTGGCCCGCTCATCACGATCAACTTCGCCTGTACGTGCGCCGCGCAAACCGCCCGTTGGGGACGTAGAAATACTAGCGTTAGTTACTGAATCAGCGGACATGGTTCATCCCGTCACTCGCCATTGGAGTCAAAGTCTCCAGTTCGATCGGGCGCCACATCTCGAATACGGCGAAGGATGGCCTTCATCTTGCTCATCTGATCGTCCCGCTTGGCGGCCTCCACAATTTTCTTCGACCGCCGGGTGCTCATTTCCAGGAGAATCTTGGCGGCCTCGTTTGGATCCGACAGCGAAAGAAGATGTTGCACCGCAACTTTCGGCGCCAGCGATTCAAAGATGGCGATTTGCTTCTTGAATCCTTCGGTCCTGCGCTGTCTCGTAGACTCCTGCTGCTGACGGGCCACAGCATCTTTTTCGTCTTGGATGCGCTCGCGCTCCGCCGTAACGCGAAGGAGGATGCTGTTGTTGAGGGCGAGCCGCTGATCGAGCTCCGCTTTCACCCGCTCACCCTCGCGGCGCATGATCTCGATACCCATCTCGGACTCGGCGATCGGGTCCGCCCCATTTGCGGGCACTTCGGACGTCGCGCCATCTTCCACGTTTTCTTCCGCTGTATTTTTCGATTCCGTATCCTCACCGCGTAGCACGGCCAATATGCGCTGCGTTTTATCCCGATTTAACGTTCCGTTTTGGATGGTAACGCCGACCAAGCCCACCAAGCCCAAAATGTTCAGGATCGCGACCAGGGCAAAGGCATCAAACGTTCGCCTCAGAGTGGATGGGTTCGATGTCATGCCGATTCCTCAACCATCGATGTTCTGGCGTCGCGGAGAAACATGTGCACGGCGGCCTCATCGCTTGCCGCCTGCTCTTCCCGCTTGATTCCTTGAACGTGCCGTTGCCATTGCCGCTCGCGCAGTTTCTCAATCACTTTGAGGTGCTTGGACGCTTCGGCCAGTTTGCTGCGCTCTTCATCGAACTTGTGCATTTTTTCCAACACTTCAGCCCCGGCGCTCTCTAGGGTGCGGCACAACCAACCGCGATGGAGTTCGTGCGTCCGCAAGCAGGCCATATCGATTCGAGCACTGCTTTGAACCATTCGCAACTGAGAGAGCGAACCCTGAAAATCGTTGGTCCAGGATGTTTCCCGACTTCGCGCCAACGCAACCGCACGGGCCGCCTCCGCCACGACGCCTTGTTGCGCGTCGCGCAAACCGCGACGCACACGCTCAACCGCATCCAAACGAAATCGAAACCGACGAGCCAATGCCACCTCCTAAGATGCCTTTCTCACGGCAGTATCCGATTCTGATTCGAGCCGACTACGCAACGTCCGAATGTCCTCAGCCAAGTCCACCAATCGAGCGCGGGTGCCGGCGAAGTCCGCCGCTTCCCGAACTCCCTGTTGGAGGAATTCGTCGATTACGGGTCTCATCTGAACGGCCACGTCAAACCCCACGTTGGCACCCGCAACGTAGGCGCCGACATTGACGAGATCCTCGATATCATTCCAAACCGCCAACACACGGCGCACTTCCGAGGCGGCCGACAAATGTTCCTCATCAACGACCTTATTCATCAAACGACTGATGCTCTCCGGCACGAAGATCGACGGATAGTGTCCACGGTTCGCAAGATCGCGCGACAGCCACAAGTGCCCGTCGAGTGTCCCTCGAATCGCGTCGGAAATCGGCTCAGTAATGTCGTCCGCTTCGACCAAGACGGTATAGAGCCCGGTGATGCTGCCGCTCTTTGTCCGACCGCTTCGCTCCAACAGTTTGGGTAGAAGGCTAAACACGCTCGGCGGGTATCCTTTGGTTGTCGGTGGTTCGCCGGCGGAGAGTCCGATCTGGCGTTGTGCCATAGCCATACGCGTCGTCGAATCCGCCAGAAGCAAGACATCCTGCCCGAGATCGCGAAAATACTCCGCCACCGCAGTGGCCACGAAACCGGCACGAACGCGCAACACGGGTGACTCATCCGAGGTACTCACGACGAGAACGGATTTTTTGAACCCCTCTTCACCCAGGTCATTCCTGAGAAAATCTCCCACTTCTCGGCCGCGCTCCCCGATGAGTGCTACGACAATCACATCGGCAGACGAATTCCGCGCGATCATCCCCATGAGCACGCTCTTGCCAACGCCCGTACCCGCAAAAACCCCCATCCGCTGACCACCACCAATGGTATGCATGGCGTCGACCACGCGAATCCCCGTCGCGATCGGATGCTTGATCGGTGTTCGGGAAAGAGGCGGGGGGGCTTCGGTGTAGACCGGATAATGCGCTTCGACGCAAAAATCGGTTCGCCCGCCGATCGGCCTACCCAGCCCATTGAGCACGCTGCCCAACATCTGGCGTCCCACCGGAACGTACTGCAGACCGGTGGCGCTGACCACGGGGTCGCCCACGCCCACGCCCAACGGTTCTTCGAGCGTCAGTAAAACGGCATGGCCACCACGGACTCCGACAACCTGTGCTTCTATGGCGTCGTTGTTCGCCCGCTTGATGCGACAAAGCGAGCCCACCTGAATCGCCAATCCTTCCGCCACCACAGTCAGACCGGTCACTTCCACGACACGGCCAGTCACCCGCAGTGACGGTGTCTGATTGACCAAACGCCGCTGTTGTTGAAACAAGTCAGGCATCACACCCACCGTCTTTGGAATTGGGTTTAGTAGCGTCGGATAACAGCAGTGAAACGATTTCGTCGATTTGTGTCTCAAGCGTGGCGTCCACTTGTGTCTGACCGGTGGTCACGCGACACCCACCGGGGTCCAGCGAATCATCGGCCACGAAATCAATCACCTGCGCACTATTGACCTGCTCCAACGAAGCTGCGGCGAACGTCTTCATGGCAGCCAAATCGTCAGGATGAGCGTGAATCGTCACATTCGTCTTCGTATCAATCAAACGCAAGGCCCGTTTCAAGTTCTCGATGGCCGCCTCACGATGAAGCCGACCGATCGCAAAGGTCAACTTGCCGGCAATCAAAACCGCAAACTCCAAGACGTTGTGCTCACCCGCGATGCGTAAATCTTCTTTCATCGTGTCCAGCGCGGTTACCGTCGTTCGCATTGTGTCCACGAGTTGGGCTTGATCCCGGTTGAAGCGTTCCTTAGATTCTTGATACGCTTCATCATGCCCCGACTTGAGACCCTCGCGATATCCTTGTTCATAACCGGCTTCGTAGCCCGATTGCCTGGCCTCGGCCGTCGCCTGATCGACCTCGGTTTCGGCGTCAAAGACTATTTGAGTCGCACAATGCTTGGCTTGATCAATCACCCCTTGGGCCTCGGCGAGGTGATCGGCGAGATCGACGGTAGACAGGCGATGCAGCAAGCGCCCGCCTTCATTGGCTTTGATCACCGTGGACATGATGTGTACTCCACGGCGGAAGAACCGTACTGTCTCTTAATGAGGTTCAAACGATCATCTCCTTTTCGGCACCTCGACCGGAGATAATCAATTCGCCCGCGTCTTCCAATCGCCGCACCACGTCCACGATTTTCTGCTGGGCGGATTCGACATCGCTCACCCGTACCGGCCCCATGAATTCCATGTCCTCCTTAATCAATTGCATCGCGCGATCGGACATATTCCGGAAAATCTTGTCGCGAAGTTCCTCGCTCGCGGTCTTGAGGGATAACGACAGCTCTTCGTTGTCCACTTCCTTGAGCACCATTTGGATGCCCTTGTCGTTGACCAAGAGGATATCTTCAAAGACAAACATGAGGCGGCGAATCTGTTCGACTAGGTCGGGATCTTGCGACTCCAACGATTCAAGTATGCCCTTTTCGGTAGCCCGGTCTGCCAGATTCAGCATTTCGGCCACGGTTTCCACTCCACCCGCCTTCTGGAATGTCTGACTCATGACACCCGAAAGGCGTAATTCCAGCCCTTTTTCCACTTCCTTGATGACTTCCGGGTTGGTGTTGTCCATGTTGGCGATACGGGCTACCACCTCGAGTTGTTTGTTGAGCGGCAATCCGGACAAGATCTCGCTGGCTTTGTCGGATGAAACGTGAGAGAGAATCAGTGCAATGGTTTGCGGATGCTCATCCAAAATAAAGGTCATCAGGTTATCCGAGTCGGTCTTCGCCAAGAACGAGAACGGCTTCTTGTACACCTCTTGCTCGATCATTTTGAGAATGTATTTGGCCTGATCGGGCGGCAATGCTTTATCGAGCAGGGCACGGGCATAAGGAATCCCGCCGTGCTTGAGGTACTGTCTGGCCATGGCCAGGTTGTAGAACTCTTCTATGACCGCGCCGCGCTGGTCGTTATCGATCAGGTCGAGATGGGCGATTTCTCGCGTGATTTCTTCGACAACGCTGTCGTCGAGATGTTTCAGAATGGCGGCCGCGCTATCGCCTTCCAGCGAAACGAGTAGAATGCCACACTTGGTAACGCCCTTGATCGAGGACATCGCGGATTTCGCACCTTCGTTTTGTTTATCCGTTGCCATTGCGCGGTATCGATCTCTAGTTTATGACGAATTCTTGGCATTAGAGCGTCAACGTTGCGCTTGTCCGCTCCGTTAGCACCACAACCAACGAGTGCCGGCTCTAATCTATTTCACGTGGCTCACCCGGCGATGCGGAGATCTCTGCAATTCTCTCGCACAATCAAACCGTCTGGGGCGACTAGGAGTCGTTCAACCATCTGCGAATCAGATCGGCGCTCCCGGCCGGATCATTCTCCACCATTTGCGATACTTCCTTGCCGATTTCCTGGAACCGCAAAGTCTCCGGATCCACTTCCTTACCCGTCAGCATGCTTTCGGAAACTTCCGCCTTACCAACTGCGGATGATCCAACCGACATGACTATTTCTTCTTCGGGTTCCGTTTCAACACTCATCAGGCGACGGC
>Ga0214472_10000938_pt1 | contig 34415 bp, 29 predicted proteins | sample RVTome_6_FD_207662 | JGI IMG/M metagenome (GOLD analysis project Ga0214472, IMG submission 207662) | Soil microbial communities from uranium-contaminated site in the Upper Colorado River Basin, Wyoming, United States - RVT140D175 | ecosystem: Environmental > Terrestrial > Soil > Contaminated >...
AGTCTATTTGTGAGTGGGTGTTCGTGCCTATCCCCTGAAGGCTCGTATGGCTGATATTAGCGTAGTTTAACGCAATTGATGGTGTAGTGTCGTTATACGTAAATTCATTGCTTAAAATGCCTCCTACAGCGTCCTGTGCCCGTTCTGTTACATCTAAATCATCGTTGAAAGAAGATAAAGTAATAGTTGATTTATCTATAAATTCTAACCCTGTGGCTCCAGCATCAACTTGCACTAATTCATTACCATGTCCAGAATAAGCACTAGGGGTATCTAGTAATCCAAGAAAACTAGATGCACCTCCGCTACCGCCACCAATGGCTATTCCATTGTAACTTCTTAAATCAATATAATTAACAGTTTCTCCTGTGTTTGGATCGGATATGGTTACTAATCTAGCCTTGCCAACATTGGTGTAATTGGTTCTTGTCTCATAAAAGACAATAGCAACTAAACTTATTTCATTTCGAAGTAAAGTTTGCAGCAAGGTGGGGGCTTGTCTTAATGCTCCGGTAACTGCTTCCGATTTAGTAGAGTAGGCAGCATTGCCCGGTATCGTGGCTGTTTTATCCCCTAAAGTGTTAGAGACTACAATAAAATAAGGTACGTAGTATCCATTAGAAGCTTCGGTGAGCTGATATACTCCTCCCGACAAATTATTATACGCCACCAGCCCTGTGCCTGTATTTAATACTGATATCCCTGAGTTTATTGTGCGCCTCCAATCTGACGCTCCTGATCTCCAGAACACTGAAAAACCAGTAGTGCTAACTATAGACGGGATTGATGTAATTAAGTCTTGATTTCTTATCACACCACTATCATGCCCGAATTGTATGTCAATGAGATCGTTTCCAGTCCCGTTGATATTAAACCCATTCAAATCAATGCCTTCAAGTATTGTACACCCATCTATGTCGTAAAATATAGACCTTGATTTGGAGCTTACGTCAAAGTGATGTCTTGCATCGTTTGCGAATATATATTCTAAGTTAGTTGCATCCCAATATATATTAATAACTCCGGGATTATTTTCTCTAATCTCTCTCAAGGTTGTATCTGATGGATTGATTACCTCAGACAAAACACCTGATTCGTAATAAAAAACATGTATCCCTTCTATATCAGCCCACACAATACTGTCAGAGTTTTTAATATATTTTATACCATCCTGATAAAAATAATATTCGGAGCCCGTGGTTGGTGTTAGTGACAATGTTCTCGTCCCTGCGTTTGGAATTACTGTTAAATTATGACTTGAGGGCCATCCAACTTGCTTTATAGCCTCTGCGGTATATTCGCCTACGATAGGTCTAACAAACAATATTCCGTTAACTGAATTATCTTTAACGACACCAATTCTACAAACAAAATTGCCATTGGAAGGGAATGCGTTGGTTAGCACCCCATCCCCTAAATATATGGCATCATTTGTTGAATATAAAGATAAATCCATAGAAACTTCACCTATGATAGTAGCATATCCATAAGTCTGATCTTCTATGTCGTGGGTGGTTATGCCAATTATCCTTGATTCTAGGTATGTCTTAGATGTTGCTACTTTCCAATTCATACCATCCAGATACACAGGAGTCCCGTTTAATATTGTAGATCCAGTGTCATTAAATGCCCTTTCGACAACCTCTTGACCTAGGTTGATTGTAACTTCTGATTCATCATTATAATATGACAATGCCTTTTTAGTATTGTCATAGAACAATGATCCTTCAAGATGGGACGGGTTAGAAAGACCTGTGGTTAGCTGTATTGCAGCGAACTCTGGAGAGGCTGTTGTCTTTACGTCCTGATTAAGATATGAAAGTTCTGAGTGGGTGTGGTTGCCATATGCTAGTTGATCTGCGCCTGTTCCAACATCTCCAATAGAGTCTAGCTGCTCGAATGTCACAGATGCGGCTGTTAACACTGCGCTATGGTAGTATTTGTCTTCTGTTTCGTTCCACGTTATGGCATAGCCATCCATCCGGCTAGCAGTATCAATTATCTTTCCGGTTACTGTGTTTAACGAAACCTTTACGCTTGTTGTTGTTGCCCTATCTGCCATGTTGAAATTAAATTAGCTAATCAATACACAAAGATACTGATTAGCTAACTAATTAGGCATTGGTGATATGTGTCATGCGTTGTTTATATCATTGTTGTAATAACACATTCCTCCTGTTGTCAGTGATGTCCACGCAGTGTTGTCTGTTACAATGGGAATCAAATCACCATTTCTGTATTTTGTTTCGGCTAAGTTATCTGCTAACCATTCCTGAGTACCTATGCAAATAGTCCTATAAATCTTACCATCATTTCCTGTGTATGTTCCTGTTTGACCGTGGGTGAGGGTTGTAGAGTCTTTTATAGGACGAATAGACTGACCATAATACTTAAACGCCCATAATGACGAGAGACATTTTAAGTTTTGATTGAAATTAGCTAGCCCAAAATATACTGAATTTCCAAAGTATAAACTTAATGTCCATATCCTACAGCTATATTTCAAGTTTTCGTATACCCCGCTTCTAAACCCAGCCCCCCTACCGTTAAACATAGTTGTGTTTAAAGCTCCTTCATTGGGACTATTCCAATATATTTCTCCAGTTTCTTTAAGCAACCCACCCACTATATTATTACTGTAATCACCTGATGCTCCCAAATAATTGGCTAAAGTTTGAATTTCTGAGATAGTTGGTACGTGCCATCCTACTGCTGCTATCTCCCTTACATCTGTCGCTGCATACCAATTATACAAAGCTCCATAGTTGATCTCTGTAATTACTGGTGTGCTACTAGTCGGTTTGTATGACCAAAAGAAATTCATTAAATATAGTCTGCTTGTGCGTTAATAACTACTGTTGTTCCATTATACCACCAACTGATCATGTCTGTCTTTGAATCTCCTGACATGGTTAATGTGTCTCCTGTTACGTCTAGTCCTGTGTTTGATGATATTTCAAAGGTGTATCCCGATAGGGTAATGCTATAGGCGTCTACTGCGTTTGTTACTCTTATATTTCCACTCATGCCATCCACCAATCCTGTCATCATTAATGTTACATTTGACGAGAGTGTTATCTTTGCTCCCATTCCCGACGCAACATTGTACGACGGAGTACCCCCCATTAATGTTTGGGTTGCCATGTTCCAATTGGCATAAAGGGTGTGCCATCCCCTCGCCCCAACTCCATCTGTGGAGTATATTTTATTTGCTCCCGGCAGTGGGACATCATTGACTAAATGTAATGGGTCTGCAAGGCTTCCTGTGCCATCCAGCGAATCTTCTACCTGTACAGTAGCGGATGGTGCTGTACCGCTCGCTGCGGCTGTTATACGCCCTTTATCGTCTACGGTGATGTCTGCTAGGGTGTAACTACCAGCAACAACTCCTGTGGCATCTAAAGCGTGTGTATGGCTTATTGCTGTTACCTCGTTGATGCTTGTTGATGTTACGTCAGATGGTGTTCCCAATGTAACATATCCCGTTACATCAAACGTGGTAAAAGACATGCCGTCTCCTGCGGCTACTGCTTGTACCGTTCCCTGTGGGATGTCCTCCACGCTTGCTCCTCCAATAACCTCTCCTTGGTCTAACACGATGACTATACCATCTGTCACAACATAAAACAACCACTCACGAATGTTTCCTTCGTCGTATGTTGGTTCAACGATGGCTTGTCCTGCTGTGGTTGGGGAAAGGAAATAGTCTTCTCCCACAACAAAGGGGTTGGGGCTTATTGGGAAGTAGCCCCCAATCTGATATGTAAATTCATTTGCGCTTGTAACCTCCACAACTATCCCTTGTGTTCCTGCGCTATTAGACGTGTCTGCCTGTGCTGTTACCCACAATCCTGTGTCTTGGTCTATCTTTACAGCATCATAAAGGGAGAACCCATGTGCTGCTTGTGTTACATCTATCGTGAACCCTGCGGATGCTGGGGCTGGTGGGGTTATGCCTCCCTCGTCTATGCTTATTATGCCTGTTTGTGCATCATAGAGGATAGGGTATGCTCCCGATAAGGAGTTCCTTACTTGTCCTGTTGTTGTTGGGATGTAAGTGAAGACTCCTGTTAAATTATCTAATGCCAGTGAGCCAAGACCTGTTGATGACGTTACGCTCAATGCTGCATATACTCTGTCGTCTGTGTAGTAGAGGTTCGTTGTCCCTTCCGGCACACTATCAGAGTCTACGCCAGCAAGCTCAACATTTGCTGACAATGTACCTGCAACATCATTGTATGTCCATGTCAGGGTTGCACTGTTTTGCACAAATGCACCAACAACATCTTGTATGTATTCTTCTGAGTTTGCCGAGTAGCTGTTCCACAAGGCTCTCTCTGCGTCTGTCACAATAAGACCACTCCCCGCATCTGTTATAAGGTCCAGCTGTGCTTTATTACTGTGGGTGTGGGCTACCGAATAGGCATAGTCGTAGTTGCTTTTCAATACGGTTGTCAGATGCACGTTATTGACTCCTGTTAGGATGTCGTCTAAGGTGTCTGTCGTCACGTCAAACGCATTTACTACCTGTGCTGCGGTATAATCACCACTCTGAGCCGTAACGTCTCCTACGCGCCCAAAAACGCTTGTTACAGCGTTGCTCTCTATGTCGTCATCTGACCATGCGTTTGCACCAAGAGCAAGATATATCTTCGTTCCGTCTGTTAGTGTTAGCTCTGCTCTGTTTGTAGCATCTTCCCTAACGGCAGAAGAAAGGTGAACATCACTACGATACTTAAACCGTTTTGTAGCATTATCCCAATAGATTACCTTGCCGTCCTCTCCTGCTTGTGGCGACCGTACTGATCCGTCTATGTCGTAGAACTCTTTTAGGTTCCCTATTGTTGCTCTTGGCTCTGTCATTAAATCCAGTATTTAATCATAAAACTGTATCCTGCTTGGAGTGTGTATCCTGTCCATGTTAGTATACTTCCGGTAATGGAATAGTCTTCCCCATATACGTGATCTGAGAACTGATTCAGCGTTAACACAATACTATCAGTGTCAAATACCTGTGAAATATCAAATGGCATAGAGAACACTGTCTGCCCGTTTGTAGTAACCTCAAACTCATACATTCTCGGTGATGGCTGCACGCCAACAACAACTGCTCCTGTGCCTAATGCTTCTCCGTTGGATGTAGATACGAATGTTTCTACGTCTAAGAACTGAGCATCATCATATTCGTTAATAACATACTTGGCTTTATTTACGTCGTTGGCTGTAAGATCTGAGTCTACACCAAACTGGTTGTAAAATTCCAGTGTCTTAACCATAGCACGAACAACAGAAGCATCAATAGACAGTTGTCTTGCTTTGTCTTTATCTCCGCTACTATAGGCATCAATCATGGCACCTACCTGATACTCATTGATCTCATTGCCGTAGTCTATCGAGCTTTCTTCTGTGTATGCCATTATAGTTGATTAAAGTTGTTCTCTAAAAAGTTATATACCTTCAGCCATTGGTTTTGTCTCGCTATGGTTAATCCATTAGACAGTTCATCCAACATATACAGGGATGTAATATTTCCTGTTATTCTTGCGTTAGCATCATAGAATGTCGTAACAGGCAAAATAACGTTCATTACGTCCTTGTAGATCAACTTTCTTATATAAAAGGTACTCTCATATACCTGATAGGTAGATATGGTATCTCCGGCGCTTACAGACACGTCTAGGGAGGTGTTGTAAAAGCCATCAACAAAGTATGGTGTAGTAAACCATCTACTGTCTGTTGACAATATTGTTACCGTGCCTCCTGTTGTGAAGGAACTAATCTCTCCTGCCGTAAAATCAACGGTATGTAATGGCGTAACGGAGTCGTCAGATGAATAAACAACCAAAGAGATGGCTGTAACATCTCCCGTGTCCGGCTCTCCTCCTACTCCCCATTCAGTGCCGTTATCCACAATAGACAGACTCTTATAGTCGCTACTTCTGGTTGCTGTGTACTTTACTGTCAATGCCATCTTTTTTCTCTCCTCCTGATCTGTGTTGTGAACTGAAAAATGCCTTTATTACTCGCTGTACGTTATCTCTGTCGTCTAGATATTCCTTTTCGTGTGTTATCCTGTACAATTGTGTATTAATCCAATCAGACTCGAACATGTGAACCGACAGTGCGTCAACCCTCAATACAAATTTATTATATATTTCGTCCTTGGACTCTTGGAGCATGTCTTTAGTGACTGCGTTCTTTCGCAGGTCGCTTATTGCTACTTGTGTGTCTATGAATGAATATAAGAATGGGATGAACAAGATTCCTGCAACAACAAGCATTGTGTTTAGAATCTTGCTTAGGCGATCAAGGAGGTGTCTGCTGTCTTCGTTTATTCTCTTGCTCTCCTCAATTAATGATTTAAGTTCTTCTTCCATGTGCTTCCAAGCATTAGATAGGTTATTGTCATTAGTGTTATGAAGAATCCGGTAGAGATTAGCTTATTTGCCGATATGAATAACTCATAACCAAACACAGCCAATAAGTTATAAAATAAACAAACAATATTTAATGATGCGATTGCTTTTACTGATACCTCTTCAATTTCACTCTTGCCTTCAAAGACAAGTATACTTAAATAAATAACGGATAGGTTTGTTGTTAAATAATGAAAATTACTCCAAGACGTAGATGTTGGGACGCCAAGTAGTGCGTAGACAAAAAGCCCACACACTACTATCAATCCAAACATTTCTCTAGTCTTCTTTTTCATCTTCCGTCTTTACACTTAAGTCCTTAACGGGTGGTTTCGGTGGCTCCTCTGGTCTTACTGGCATAATTTATAAATTTAGTTGTTTGTAAATCTCTTTTTCTTAAATGGATTAAGTCCATCCATAACCCCAATCAAGTTAGCCCTATAGTCTAACCACTCGGCACATCCTTTATGCATCCATTTGTCATAAATGATTTCTTTTGCTGCTCCAAGGCATAGAATCAGGAATGCACCAACAAAAGGGAATGATACAATCCACCAATCTGTCCTTCCGGCAATAAAGAATATAATTATAGGCCATACTCCTAATATCAACCCTGTCCTAGCCCAATTAAATGACTTTTTATAATGTGCTATTTTATCTGCTGTCCAGTTCATAACTATTTTATTTAATTAATTTCAACTTTTATCCCCAACTGCTCTAAATAGCTCAATACATCAGGATGAACCATTTGCCCCAGCTCAGGAGAAATAACCAACACCATGTTTTCATCTCTTGATGTGGCGTATATGAAGTGTGAGATAGTCCAATCGATTACTTCTGATTCCATAAGCCCCACTATCATCCGGTTAACAGGTTCGTCAACATGTGTATATGTGTCAACAAGCTCAAGCCCTTCAATTAACTCAGGATAATTCAGTTGTATTTCAGAGCTTATTTCAGCTACTAATCTAGCTTCATAGCCCGTTTCGTTTCCTTCCGCATCATATTGTATATTGACTTTTGCGGCTTGAGGATTCATAGGCATAACGCGCTGTGTTCCTTTACTTAGGTCATAACCTTTTGCAATACTAAGGTCGTGGTTGAGCTGGAAGTATTGGGTGAAGGTTAACAGGGCAAATGCTGGTTGCGGGCGTTTTTCGATGTATTCTGTTTCTCGCATGATTTATGATTTAATTAGGCGAAGTCCTTTCCCCTCTGGGTTTTGTTTTGACCCTAAATTCATACTTGGACTATTATTTGAAATAAAACAAAACCTTGAATATAGTGGATTTACATCTTTGGTTATAGTCCACTTTTGAGAAGAGCCCTTATTGAACCCAAACGCCCCAGTGTCAAAGAATCTAAACCCATTCCCTATCGCACTAAACCCACTCTCATTAGTAGCTCCGGTATTTGGACTGTTCCAGTGAGTTAGCCCTTCTTTTTTCATTTTACCGCCAGCCACAGAGGCACCCCCTAGTGTTGTCGCAAGGGTGTTGAAGTCGGTTTCGGTTGATACTCGGTAGCCCCACTCATTGCCCGGATTAGCAGCATTGTAATAATCAATATCCATCTGCAAAAACTTAACGGCAAACCAATTGTAAAGCTTACCATAAACAGCTCCTAACTCAGCATCGTTATTATAGTAACTCCACATCGCAGCTGCTTTTACTGCTGCGTAAGTCTTTTCTTCGTCTGTGCCGGAGGTTTGAGCGTATATACCGTCATACAGCTCTTGACTATCTGCCCATCCTATCTCTTGGACGGATACATTGTCAAATTCAGCGTATAATGATCCATTTGATCTAAGTCCGAAATTTTGATTTGAAAATCCAGCACATATATAATCAGTAAACGTTCCTGCCGAACTTCGCTGTATAATAACACTGCCATTTATAATTATCCCAAACTCACCAGAAGTATATGAGACACAAGAATATACCACCTTATACCACTTCCCAGCTGTACACAATCCTGTTCTCTGCAAATACGATCCAGTAGGCGCATTTGTAGCAACTGAGACTCCCGCATTAATTGACCACCCACTATTTTTAAACCACCATCCCGTATCACTATTAAATTCCCGGTCATCCACATTCGTAACCTTCTCCACAGCACTATTAGCAGTCACATTCGCAATCGGATTCCCCATCGGTGTTGCTACCATCTCGCAATTTGATGTAGCCCAATGTTGTGTGCCGATTTGGATAGTTTCGATTTCAGCCCTTAAATTACGGTTGTAGTTGTATAGTGCTGTTATTTGTGATGGGGTTAAGGCTTTGTCAAAGATTAGGTGTTGGGGTATTGAACCGTAATAATATGTGTTCGCAATACCTATTTGCGTTATTCTATCAAATAGTGCAGTTGTATCAATTATTTTTGATTCAGAAAACAATCCGTCTACATATAACGTCAAATTACCCAATCCATCCGAAACGAATGTCACAATTGTATTTACCCCAATTATTTTCTTTGTTGATTGTGAATAATCAACCCCTCCCCCTAATTGATTTCTAAACCTAAAAACATAAATACCCGATGTCTTTACAGCCAATCCAGTTCCTTGCCCAGAATATCCTGCGTAATAACTTGTAGTTAAATTATTATCATACCAATTCAACACCGTACTCACACTCCACTCCTCATTAGCCGCAAAACTAATAGTAGGGTGTGTTAGATATTTAGTGCCACCATTCGGATTCTTAAATGCCAACTTCTCACTCGGTGCAATCCTCCCTGCCAAATAAGGTTGATTTACTTCTGTTGTTTGTGTTGCATCGTTTGGCACTGAATCTAATGAGTAGGCTTTTTTAACAAACAATTCCGCTCCGCTTGTTCTTGTCTTTATCCCTGCTTCTGCCTCAATGCCGAATTTTAGGTTTGAGTAGAGGCCTTGTCGCTTCAACAACTTAATCAACCCGTCTGTTATTGAGGTTGACGTAACAACGCCTCCATCTGCAATAACAGTGTTTTGGTAGTCTAGGGTAGACGGATCTAGCAACGACCCCTTCTTTGCATTAGGAGACCCCACCGCCACACAGTTACCTATGAAGTTACCATAGCCCATTAGCGTCCGTATTTTAGATCAGCAGTGATAAGTGCGTCTACTTCTACCTTTTTTACTAACTCTACATTCCATCCCGGATAAAACACTGTGTTAAGAGCTACGTCATCAGAAGATGATGCAGGAACTACTGATAGTGTTACATTGTTATCACTCTCGTTTTTAATAAGGAAGTTATATACTGTTCCGGTAGATGAGATTAGCTCAAAGTCTTCCGTTGATATGTCGATTACTCCCCAACGAGACAGTTGAAGCGAGTTGTCTTGGTTAAGCACGTTTGTAATAATAGCCATCTCTTTAATGTTTTTCTGTTTAATGCAAAGATACCAATTCTAACTCATTATGTATTTTACAACAACACAAACAAAAAAGGAGGCTTTCGCCTCCCTGTTGGTTATTTGCTAAATCTTTCTTCTGTTTTCTTCTCGTACAATAGCGATCCGATCCCCTTTATTACCTCCCATCTTACCTTAGCATTAGTTTTAAATGCTTCGTCTGGCAGTGATTTCGTTTCTTCTGTGTTAAGGCTCTCAATATATTCACTAAACACTATGGAATTATATATTGCGATGTGCTCGACAGATTTAGACTCAACAATCTCTATCTCCGGCATCCCATTCTCGTTTAGGTACAGCCCTCCGTCTGCCTCTTTTTTAAAAACTTCTAATGATGTCTCTACTTTTGGCATTACATTAAGCTTATACAGCCTATCATAAACCTCAGCATTCTCTTTTGTTTTAAAGTCTGACCACGTAAACAAGTATCTTCTGGTTTGTTCTTTAGCCTCTCCCCAAGCCTTCATAACCTTGTCTTGCATCACAGTCCTCTCACCTGTTGAGAATGTGTAGGATTTACGGTCTTTCTCTATACCCCACACCTCTGGGTTGCTATAATAGTTATCTACCCATTGTTTAAACTTCTGCCCTGCTAAGTGTCTTAACTCCCAGAATTCATCTTCTCCCGCTAGTCTCTTATCGTATATTATAGGCGTATCGTTTTCTCCTATTTTTGTTTGTTTGTTCCCTACTATCCATGCCCGATAAGATTTGGGCTCGCTAAGTATAAACGTTTCCTGCCTGTTGTAATACGGAGACGGAATAGACTTGTTATCTGATAAAAACCCAAACAACTCCCACCTACGTGGATCTTTCTCTTTTAGTATAGGGGCATACAATATCTGCGTATATCCCGGCTTCTGATAAACAACATCGCCGAATAAATCAATCTTATCATTATTCGTCCAATGGTGGATGCCTGCGTTATATGCAAGAATGGCTGGAATATCTCTACTCTCTTTGCCTTCTTCTCTTATATACTGAATTGTCTGCTGAACAAGGTTGTTTCTCGTTGGGAGCACACCTGTCCATACATTTCCCTGCCCTTTTATTAAATATTCTGTTAGGTCTTTTATCATTGCTTTTGTGTCCAGTTGCTCTGCTTCTGGGTCACCCTTCAATGCTTTCTGTGTGATTACTATCTTTTCTATTCCTTGGTTTATCTCCTTAAATCCACCTGCAAGAGAGTTATTTGTTATCCCGCCAATAGACTGTGCAAATGCAAACCCCAATAATCTCATTCTTTCACTTATTTTATTGTCTGAATATCCTGACCTCTGCATGTCTCTGTAGTTCCCAAGTATAGAAAGCGGAAGATAAAGAATGGGCTTAGTGTGAAACCTAAACTTAAATTTACCTATTTTCATCGTATGTGGTGGCATTCCTTTATTTATTGCTTGCTGTTCCCTGTTTTGAGGGTCTTTAATATCATATCTCTCACCGGAGAAGTCGATAAACGGCTCTCCGTCCCCATCTTCTCCTCCCATTACTCCGACTCCTGCTAATATGCTAACTGCCGGAAGGACTATAACCATGTTGCCAACCATCGCCCTGAATCTCTGCTCTTCATACATTCTACTCCCCTTGTCCCCAAGCATAGATGTCTTGAATGGCAGTTCTGCTACTGGCAACCTCTTTTGCAGTGGATTAATAGCCTTTAAGAATGATATATATCCTTTATCGCCCATCTTGTTAAACGCAACGGTGTGTGCCCATATTGAAGTAGGCCCATATCCTCTTCTCCTAATTGATCCGTAAAATGCTGGCACATCAAGTGCAAAATCAAAAATGTTTCCAACTACTTTGGTGAACGGGAAATATCCCATTGTAGCAATCTTCGTAGATACGTTTCTGTTTGAAAACCTGCCTATTGCCCCAAAGATAACATTGAATATACCCCCTCTGTCATCGTTAAAGACATTGGACTTTGCCACGTTATTCATATCAACCAGCTCGTCCTCGTTGTAGTCTGTTAGCTTTTCTCTGATTATCTCTAATCTACGCTTGTTGTCCTTCTCGTTGGTCCACCTTCCCAATCCTATCTTATCGGCAAATGATTTAATTTTCTTTCCGACAGAAGATGCCGTTGTTTCGGATGTGAGACCTAGCTCGTTTAGTTTCTGCTTCTCTTCCTCCATCTGCCTGTCAACCTCATCTACCTCTTGCTGTGTTAGAGTCACCCCAAACACTTGCCTTTGTATTTGTGCAAGTATCTCCCTCTCCGAATAGCCACCCCTTACTAATTTTTTTCTAAGATCAGCGGCCATTGTTACGGCCTCAATGACTTTAGTGAATCCAGCATCTACGGCAGCAAGCATCCTCCCTGCATATTTGACGTAATTATATGGGTTGAACTTAAAATCAACAAGAGTATTTCCTTTCCACTTAAGCTTTGTGGAAAATCTATCGTTGCCAAAAACGTGTCTTTCGAGCTCTGGTATTGGCATGTTTGCCGCACTATTTACTTCTGTTATATATTTGTGTAAAGATCGAATATCCCCATTCTTAATTGTGTCCATAAACTGATTTAATCCAATCGGTATTGCCTCTATAGCATAGACAGCTCTCTCAACGGCTTCAACAAGTGGTGACATAGACCAGAATGACTGTGCGCTTTTATTCTTAAGCCCTACAGAAGCCGCCTCTTCCCATTTATTAACGTCAAATAGTGTAACAATGGGTCTAACGTACAGATTGGCTAGAACAGACGAGAAGTTGACAAGGTTCGTTGCTGTCCCCATCAGCATATGCCCATAGTCTATACCTATCATTGCATTTAGGAAATTCTGAGTTATTGTCCTTGGCACGTACTTATCGAGCTCCCGTGCAAATGCTTCGGCTACAATATTGCTGTATTCTCCCATCTTTCCTGTCTGCATTAAGGCCGAGTGCAGACGCGTTATTTCTTGTGCCTGCTGAGACGTTAGGTCTTCTACTAACCCAAACTCCATAGCGAAATGTTCACGAAACGAGTCTTTTGTCATCCCTCCCATCATCATTACTTTGCCTAGCCTTGTAATGAAAGCGTCTTTCGAATATTTTTGCTTTGGAACGTACTGCTGTGCTATCTTTTTCTCTAGCTTCTTCTCCATTAAAGACTGGAACTCTTTCTGTACTGCTTGTTCTATTTCGTTTGCTTCTTTATCTGTTATACCATCAATAGAAGACTTTATTCTTTCCGATAGGGTAATCCCTATTTCGTTTGCTTCCTGCCAATGGTCTTTAATTATAGAGTTAATAGTTTCTCCTAAGTCCTTAATTTCTTGTTTTACATACCTTGACACATCTTTTCCGCTAACTTTCTTCTCCCCCAGCTCACTTTTCATGTTGGCTCTGAATGAACGCTCAATCTTCCGTTTCTGTGTGTCTGTTAATCCCTTATACCAATCACTTCTTTTTAATTTAGCGATGCCCCGCTCAACAGCATCAATAACATCTCCTGTTGTTTCAATTGTTTTCGCCACAAGCTCCACAACTCCGTCAAGCACACCAACTCCAACCGCTGATATTGGGTCTGCTGCTAGGGTAATACCCCACGAAGAAGGCTTAATCTTTCTTACCTTATTGGCAATATCCTTTGCCTTGGCTTTATTTATCCCTACTAACGGTTTATCGTGATTCTTGACTACTTTCTCAACAACCTTTTTAACGCTTTCACTTTTTGTCGCTTCATTTGCAGATTCCTTTGACGCTTTATTAATGTCCTCAAAAGATTCTTGAATGCCTCTAGTGTCTGCCCCTGTTATCTTATCGTTATAGGTATCTATCTCTAACTCCAAAGCCCATACCGCAGACTCTGGCGTATAAGAGTTCCAAGCTGCGGCTGTCGAGCTTGTCTGACCTGCTAATGTATATTCAGCAGCTAAAGCAAGTCTTATATCCTTTCTCCACTTATAAATTGAGTTGGCGTTCTCATAGTCTTTATCCTTTACATACTCGTTGAACTTCAATGTTAAGTATTTCAGAAATACCTGTCTTCGCTCTTGCCTCTCAGGATTCGCACTATTATATTGCTTTTTAAGCTTTTCATATGCTGTTGCTATGTCCATGTTAGACAACCACTCAACTGCTTTGTCGATTCCTTCTTTAAGCCCACTTGTGTCATAAAAGAGAGGGTCTTCTTGTACCATCTTCTCGTACTCTTCCCCTGCCTTCTGGATGGTCTTATCAAACCCTCTCTGCTTTTGTCCTTTCTTCGGATGGGTTACTTTTTCTTGTTCTTTTCTATCTTGTTCAGTGTCCCGTAAGCGTTCTTTCTCTCCCTGCTCCAGCTCTTGTAATTGCTCGCCTGTTTTTTCAGTTGCTCGTGTAGTTTCTTTGGCATCACTTTCTGCTTTAATTAATTCTTCTACGTCTTTGTCAATATTAATTCCCCGAGAGGACAAGTGTTCTCGCACAGCATCAATAAGTTCAGCACCTTTAAGTGCGTATTTAGTTGCATATGCGCTAACCAACTTGGAAACAACAGGAGCCAATTTTTGACGCTGCTCGCCTGTTATGCTTTTCTTAGCTCCTACAATATCTGCTAGGTCTGACCACAAATCACCAATCTCTGCATCTACTTCTGCTATCCTAGCTTTTCTATCAACAATCTTAGCTGCTTTTAGCAACTCTTCTTGCCGCCCTTGCTGCCCTTCGGCTTGCTTGCTTGTGCCTTTTTCATCTGTTATTTGTTTTTGTAGTTCTGATTGTTTTGGTTGTTTTAAGGCAGTTTCTTCCGCTTGTGGAGCAACTACACCTTTCGTCTGAGATATTGCCTCTGAGGGCTTAATAGTGGCCTCTAGTGGGCTTATTTGTTCTGCTTCTGTTGTTGTAGTTTCTTGAGCAGTCGTAACCTGTCCTGCTTGCTGTATTGGCTCAACTTCTTCCTTAACTTCTGTTGGTTCATAAGTCCGTATATTTAATTCGTTAATAGCATCGTCTACCTGTTGTTCATCCAATTGTTCAATAGATCCGCTTTGCTCCATCTCTGAAAGAGCCTTTTGGTATTCTATTTCTTCAACAGCAAATTTGTTTCTTATTGTTACCTTCTTCCCATTACTGTCTGTTGCATTAATGGATAGTGTGTCTCCTTCTTTGTTTGTATTTACTGATTCGTATGTGTATTCTTTCCCGAGATAGGATATTTTGCTATCTTCTGGATTATAAACAGGGGCTTCTCCTGTCTTGAACACTCCTAGCTCCTCGGCAGACATTCCACTTTCACCCGACTCAACAAGAGTTCTATTGCCATCTACGTCTTCAACGACATAACCTTGGTCTGTCTTTATAAGTTTACCTGTTGCTCCTTCGTACTCAACAATATCGTTCTCTATGTCGGATATTTGGGTTTGCGGAGTCTCCTTGGTGAGTTTATCAGCCACTTCTTCCTCGGATGGGGCAATTGGTTGTTCTTGTACAGAAACTTCATCTACGGTCGTCTTAGGCTGCTCTGTGGGCGTTGTGTCCTGTGATGTATCTGCCTGACCATCCTGTGCTTCTTTATCTGGAATTGCACTAACTACATTCTCTTTTGTCTTTGCTGAAACGTAGTTAATTATGTCTCCTGCTGTTTTTGCTGGGTTAGATCCTAGTTGCTCTGAGTCTGCTCTTTCTTTTACTATATTCCCGATAAGTGAGAATTGCTGTTCTATCGTTAGATTCTTGTCATTCAGCACAACATCAACCTCTTCCCTTATTGGTTTTTCTAACAAGTTCCCAATCCTATTTGTCTTCAATGACGTGGCTATCTTCTGTGGAGCTGTCATCGTCAACCCAACGGTTCCGGGCAACGCGGTAAGGACGGCAACCGAAGCCAACGTCTCTAAGTTTCTCTCCCCGCTGACAAAATCATCCCAAAATTCACTAAAATCACTATATTTTGTCGTGGCTTGCCATACCTCAGAAACCTTCTCCTCCAAATACTCTTCTCCGGTTGATCTAACAATACCAAAAGCTCCCCTTTCTGTGTTCAGACTGGTTCCCATAGCCCTAAACGCCTTGTTTATGCCACTCAGCTCGCCTACGTTCCAAGGGTTAGACATGAATATCCTCTCGGATAAGTTTTCCCCGAATGTGTTGTAGTAATTTTTAAACAATGACTTCCCAAAATCTTCTCCGCTTGCAACATCTAGTGCAATTCCCTTATACATCGATGGCATAGCTGCTGTTTGGATTCCTGCTTGCGCTAATTTAGCAGCGGCTCCAAGAGACATTCTCTTCCCTAATGAAGTTGCTTCCTTTATGACTCCCTTTGTTATCGATTTTGCTACACCTCCTCCAATACCCCCTGTTGCCACAAACTCTAACATATGCAGCATGTTGGAACCAGTATTTCTACCTATCTTATATGAGAATGGTTCGTCTTTAGATATTGATTTAGAAAGAGCCTCTGTCTCTTGAAGCGCACGAAGCATGAATCTATCATCGGTTGTTAGCTCTACGTTTTCGTTATTTTTAAGCTTCTCTAATTTGTTGTTAAGTTCTGCTATCCCCCTATTGCCATTAAGATCGTCTAAAAGGTTTGAATATCCTTCAATGTATTCCTGCATCCCTTTCCCAACCCCTGCCCCAAACGACTCTAACCCGCCTTTATCCCGATACGAAGCAGCCTCCCTTATGTTTTTATTAGTATTTAATATCTGGCGAAGTGCTGCGGTCTTAGGGTCGTTGACAATAAACTTTTCATATGCTTGCTGCATTGGGTTGAAATAAACAGGCATCCCTGATCCGCTCTGTTGGAATTGCTGCGATGTGCCAAAACTAGATTGCTCTAATGCTTCTACCCTCTTCCTTGCTTCTCCTATGTTTGTTGGAGTATATTTCACAAGATCCTTCTGTAATGCCTCTGCGTCGGCTCTGGCCTCTGGGTAATATTCGGGCAACTTTGACAATCGTTTGTTTAGCTCGTCTACCTCAAACAGATACATAGTGGGATACTCTGCTTGGCTGGCTGCCTTTGCCACGTCTTTAAGGAGTACGTTCTTTAATTCTTGTGGTTGGTCTGACTTGGTTACTTCCTTTTTGTTTATCATCCCAAATAAGTCTGCCCCCTGAACAAGCAACTCCCCATATGTGTCTTCCTTTGACGGCATTTGGTCTTCCTTAAACGATTTGTATCTGGCAATGACAGACTTATCTACACCCATCAACTCTCGTGGATTCCTCTCTAGTCGATTAAAGGTGTTTATTTCCTCTGGGGTATACTTAGGCGTTCCTACACCCGATATAGTAGATTCTTCCAAAGATGGGGAACTCGAAACGCCACTCTCTTGAACGGGTTCTTCTTTTTTTTTTACATCAGCACCACCAAGCACCTCTTCGGGCGAAGGAATACGTTTTTGTTTTCCAAGAACTTCTTCTGGTGCAGGTATCTTCTTAACTGCCATTATTGCTGATTTAATTGTTGTATTTGCTCATCTGTCCATCCTCCTCCTTTAAGCTCGTCGTAAGTGTATGGGTATCCTTGAATGGTGAATGTCTTGTTGGTTAGTTTTTGATTACCCCCACTTAACCCGCTTTTTAGCTTAGCCACATACGCACTAAGCTCAGGTATCTTAGCCTCCATGTCTTCTTTTACCTTGTCGTATTCGACCGTGTGCGTAATTGTAATATCAGACTCTATCTCGTAATTAAATATAGGCAACTTGTCTGCTCCCTTTTTCCCTGTAGGGGTTGCCTTCGTTACACTACCTCCAAGCTTATCAATGGTGGCTAAGTCTATGCTCGTCAGAGGAACAACGTCTCCCTTCTTAAGATTAAGGTCGCCTTCAACAATTATCGATGACTCATCCTCTCCCTCTACAATCTGGTTGGGCTTGAACTTTGCAAAAATAACCTTGTCCTTCCCTTTTTCGTCTTTTTCCTTAGTGTTGTAAGCGAGATTAATTGGCTGCTTGAAGTTAAGCCTTGCTCCGGGCGTTTCTCCACCCCACAGTGTGCCTATTTTATCTGATGGAGTGAATGAATACGCTTTGTCTTTCTCTGCCCCTGATCCATCCCCTGCTCTTCCGGCTGTAATTCCAATAGAAGAACGAACTCTGTCTGCCATTAAATCTACTACTTCCTGTGGGCTGGTAAATCCATATTTTTGAGCTACTGTCTGCATCCCATATTGGTCTGTCCCTATATTTGCAGAAATCGACTCTTTTAACTTCGTTTCATCAACTCTTTTAGATCCATCTGCCCCAACATAAACGGCACTATCGACAAGCGGAACTAGCTTGGTCGTCCAATCTCCTACTACCATGTTTGCTGTTGGCGGTGGGGGTTGTAGTGCCTCCATTACACTATAAGACGAAAGGTCTTTGGACTTCTCCGGATCGTTTATATCCCGATAGAGATTTGCCCACTTAGCGTCAAAGTCAGCTATTTGTTCAGGGTCTTTTAGATTATTTCTAACAGCAATAGCACTTCCTCTACCGGAGTCTAACGCCTTAATAAAAGACTGTGCTTTAGCATTATTAGAAAGAATCTTCTTTTGTTCGTTAAAGATTTTAACCTGATCTTCAATGCTAAGCCCCTTGCCAGATGCTTTTGCCCGTTGCCACGTACTAGAAACTTCGTCTAAATAAGACTGGGCATCTTTTGCTGCTTGCTCTGCATAAGACACACGCAAATCATCAACAAAATCAACAGTTTGCATTTTAAGCATAAACTCTTCATCTCTTGCTTCCTTTTGTTTAGCTTCTGCTCTCTCTTGCTCTTGCTGTCTTAGCCGTCTGTTTATATCTGTCTGCTGTACCCCCCTTAGACCAGCCGTCAAGTCAGGGAGAGCTTGAACTCCGCTCCCAGCGTTGCCTAAAATATTTGGAATCTGTGGAAATGTCATGCTGTCTTATTTGCTTTAATAACACAAAGATAAACAAAAAGCCCCACTCGTTTAATTGGAGGGAGGCTTTGTCTTACAATGCTATAAATGTGTTATTACTCGTCTACTTCAATACTCAAAAGTGTCAAGTCGTACTTCTTTGTCTCTTTCGTTTCGTTGTAGATGTTAGTAATGCGCTCTACCAACTCTTCCATCTTGCCTCTGGCATCAATGTCGTGCTGCTTAGCGAACTTTCTCAGTGCATTCCACTCTACCTTAGAGAAGTCTACTACGGTTGTCTCATAGCCTAACAGACGTTGCAGCTCTCCTTTGCTCTGTTCGTTGTCCAGATAATACTTATGAAGGATAGCCAATCGTGATGCTTCTCCTGAGGCCGATATGGTATCTACTGTGACAATCTTTTTCGCAAACGTTCCGTCTTGTGACGCATAGTAATAGAACAACTGTTTGTCGTCATACTTGATCTTGCCTTCATCAATTGCTTCTTGTACGATAGCCTTAGTATCAACAATCTTATCGCTACGCATAGCATCAATAAAAGCATTTGTATTCCTTGTTGTGTCTCCTTTGCTGTCGGATACGTTAACAACTCCACGAAGGGCTAAAATAACTTCTTCTTTATCCTTCTCGTCTACATTGGCGATACCAAAAGATTTTGCAATAAGACGCATCCGGTGTTCTGTGAGCGGTGAGAATTCATCGGTAAGCAGGAAGTCAACTCTTGACTTAGCATTGATCTTTTCAACAGCTGTCAGTCGCTCTAATTTATCATTAACAACATATGTGCGCCCGTTTTTAGCTGCTGTAGACAGGTACATCAAGAAGAATAACTTGTCTTTCTTGCTAGTTGGGATTGATACGTCTCTCCATATCTCTATCGGATCTAAGTCGTACTCGTATTCCCCTTTCTGGTTAACTTTAGGGGCTTTGTCGCAGTACACCCACAGGTCTTCGCCAAACCCATCAGCAGACGTGATAATGCTCTTTACGGGCACTGTCTGACATCGTGGGGGCTCTACGTTTCCTGTCTTGTTAATGATTACTTTATCGTGTGTTTTTACAACTACAACGTTCTTATTGTTGGTCTTAGCCTCGAAGTCGGCTTTATATTTCTCGTAGATAGGTTCTTTAGTGATATCTACTTTAACATGATTTTTAAAAAGCATATTATTCTGTTTGGTGAGTGTGTGTGAAAGAAAATAATGGGGGCATCAATAAAGACACCCCCATAGATTATACTATGATTCTTTTTGTACTTGAACCATTTGATTAAGGTGTGTCATCACCAACATTGGCTCTGATAACATACCGTACTTTTTACCGTCATACTCATTAACGGCAGGAGATCCTGCGATACCGCTTGCTCCGTTCAGCGGAGTAAGTACACGTGTGCGGTTCTCTTGTCCTTTACCTAAGTAGCGGAGTTCTAAGTTTCCGAGAGTGATTTGCTTCTTACCATCCATTCCGGCCTGTACCTTAACTTTATTGGTTGGCATCATAAAGCCTGCGTTAGTCAGACCATACTCTGTGTTCCCGAAAGAGAATTGGTTGCTCAAAGAGTACAGCTTAACTTTATTGAAGCGGATACCGTTACGTTTGGTCACTGTGGCTTGGAACCCAACTTCTTTCATGTTTTTCAACAAGTCAGAACTAGAGAACTCTCTGATGTAGTCTTCATCTACTGAGTCAAGCTGATCCATTAACCCAGAACCCATAGCAAAGATGATGTCGTGGTCAAATACCCCTTGAGACTCTAACAGGTTTTTAGCCTTGGTATAATCTGAACCACTAAAGGAATCGGTGTAGTTCAACTGCTGTCCGTAAGTAGACAATGCAGGCCATAATCCCATTCCTGACAATACTTCATTAGACCCACCAAAGTAAGAGTTGGCAACCATCGTGTCATTGCCCTGTGCTTGACCCATAAACACGTATGAGTTTTCTTGGTCGTTCAGGTCAATCTCCAACTCATTAAGCATCTTGTTCACATAGCCTGACAAACCGTCCCTCTCAATAGACTCCCAATAACTCTCCGACAAGAATCCACCTTCAATACCGCCTGCTGTCTTCAGGATGGTTGTGTTGAAAGCACGTTGAAAATAACTCTGGGTTGTTCCTTCTGGAAGTCCAGTTCCGGGCGCAAATTGGATTGGGCCCAATGTAAGCTTAGTACCAATAGGAACTTCAACTGTAATCTCTGCTAATTCCTCGAATGGTTTTGCAGTGAAGGTATAGTCGCCTGCTGATCCTGAACGGCTCTCTACACGGTAAGCAACGGGATAAGACAATGCGTTATAAGCGGCAGGGATATACACTGTCTGCCCAACACGCAAGGTAGGGTTGCCATTAGCGTCATAGTCACCTGCGGCAATCTTGAAAGCGATGTCTGCCTTAGCAGCACCAACAGCAATAGCTGTACTTGTGGTAGCCGTGCCCTTCCAATGGTTTTTCTCCCAGAAGCTGAAGGTTCGTGATCCCACCAGCCCATTTTTACTAGCTAATGTGGCTAAATCCATCACATCAAATCCACGTCCATAGGTATTGATAATTTCATCTTTGTAGAGCTTGCGAAGAAGTGCGTTGTTGATGGAAATCCATTTCGCACTATAATTACCTTCCACTCTAATTGTATTGTCTGCCATTTTCTTTTATGTTTTTTCTTTGTTACTAAATAAGCCCCAGCGCTTTTCTGATCTGTGCGTCTGACATAGTTGCTTTTTTCTTTGGCTGATTGATTCGCTTGTCAGGGTCTGTGTCGTTGTGTACTGCTTTGTGCATCGCCTCTTTCCATTCCGCTTCCTTCGCCTTAATCACTCTCTTAACTATTGTTTCTGGGTCTTCAGCAAAGTATGCTTTCTTTACCTCTTCTGCCATCGTCTTGATATTCTCAGGCGTTGGCTCGATCTTGCCTTTCTTTATAGTATCATTGATGACTTCAACCGAGTCTTTTAGAAAGGCTTGATCTATTGGCTCTGTATAGATTGTCCCATCTTCATCAACCACACTGAACTCTTTAGCTAAGGCTAACACTTCTTCTATCTTACCTTCCCAAGGCGTCATGTCAAACTCTGCTTCTTGCTTTGGTTGTAAACCCTCTAAGAGTTTGGTGAAGTCTTGTTTTTCCGGTAAAGTGACTGATTCCCTCACGCTAGCAATATGTTGTGCTGCTTCTTCCGCTGCTATATTGATAGCCGTCTCGTCTGCCATAGACAAATCTTCCCAATTGAATCCTTCGTCCAGACCGTATTTGTTCAAAACATATGCCTTGGCCCCAGCTTCCCCGCCTTTCACCCGCTTATGCTTCAACAACGTGTCCAACACAATAATATCAACTGGATCTGCTTTTTCTAAGTCAATATCAAATATCTTTCCTGCAACTTCCCCGTTGACATTCGGATTTGATTTTAACAATAGATTTTTCTTCAATTCTACATCATTTGCAAAGAACTCTTGTGGGTCTTTTATCTGACTCAACTTTTCTTTTAACCCTTCAATGTCGAAACTTTGAGTTTGAGTGTTGTTTGCTTCGATCTGAGCTACTTTCTCTCTTAGTGATGTGTATTCATCCAGAAAAGATTTAAGTTGCTCTACGCTCTCGTAGCTGCCTCCTGTGCTTTCATTGAACGAACTAAGCCACTCGGCTTTTGTCTCTTCTACATCCAGCTCGCTTACCGTCTCATCGGTTTGCACATCCTCTTCGTCTTTCTTATCCTCAATAATAGGGTCTTCAAAGAATGAGAAATCCTCTTCTTCTCCTACTATGTCTTCATGCAATAAGTCACTCATCTTCTGTTTGGTTTGTGTGTGTATGTAAAGTTAATTATAATATTTTTATCTAACTCTTGCTCCAACCGTTCCCTCTGTTTTAATCTCCTCTCTCTTATTTGATGATCGTAGGTTCTCAAGCTGTGCGTCGTTGTTAAACTTGTTGTTATTAATAATTACCTGCTTACGTGCATCAAGCTCTGACATCTGTTGCGCCTCTTGTGCTTTTATTTGTTGAAGCATTTGTGCTTGTTGCGCTTGTTGTTGCGCATTTGCCTGTGCATAGGCTTGTTGCTCTTCTGTCTTCTTGTTTTCTGTATATTGCAGGTATAGCTCTATCTCTCTCCATGGTGCTCCTTCTTCGATGCGTCTTGTTAGATACATTGCTTCCGGTATGGTTAATAGTGGTATTCCGTTTTTCCCTGATTGGAGTGCAATACCAATGAATTCTTGCATCTTATTAATCTTTTCCGGAGTAGGTCTTGCTACTAGCTTAGTGCCGAAAGCAACTCCTTTGCCCTCTGCCAATATTAGCGTCTGTACACCAAACTCACCAAGAACTGATTTATATCTCGCACTTACGGTCTTGCTGTTGCGCATGTCTAACTGTGCTCTCTGTAAAATATCCAACGAGGCGTGTGCCTTTAGTTGGAATACTTTATCAAAGATATTCTTAATGGGTGCTGCTGACGATGATACTGCCATCTCGGTTACGGCTTTCCCTGCCCGTGGATCAGCAGTAGAGCCAAGTGCTACCGGATTTATGCCTGTCAAATCTTCAACGAGCTTGGCGTTCATATCAAGTGCGGCAGCAAGATCATTTATTAACTGTGATGTTGAGTTTTGCAACGGAGTAATTGGATTGGCTTGGCTAATACCTGTGTGCCTCTGATTCCTCCTATAGAACATATCTCCGGTGGTTCTGTATATCGATAATATATCAAATGGAGACAGTTCATTCCCTCCCATATTCATTCCCATCATTGAAGACCATTCAATAGCCAACCCGCTCTTCACCGCACTTGCCTTTGCGTCTTGGAATCTAATCCATGTGAATTGGAAGTCATCCAGTATCGGTATTAATTGCTCAACCAATGACTGTGCTGTTTTACCCTTAATGAAATGAAACGATAATACTGCTTGATTTTTGTTTCTCTTTGGTTGGTTTGGTTTCTTTCCCCAATCATAAACAATATCGGTATCTATTACCCACTTACCCTGATATACGGTGTGTAGTTCTGTTGACTCATATTGTTTATTGGCCGATAGGGATTCTCCTTCCTTGTACTTCCGTGATTGTTTCGTTCCGTATTTTGTTTCGTATAAAACATATTGGTCGATTGTCTCAACCTCTATAAACTCAAAGTCCAATACTGGCACTTGAAAGAATCCACACGCTAAATCGTCTTCTGTATTTAGATTGTGTTCATACTTGTCTTCCCACGATGGGTTTCCATACATGTTGGCATATTGTTTTGCAACAGCAGGAAGTGTTTTGGGATCTATGCCGTATGATTGTAGCTGGAATGCAGGTACTAAGATAACCTCCCCTGCATATGAACTATCTCTAAAGTCGTGATAGTTCGATGATTGACATACTGCATTCTCTACATCAACGTATCTTATTACTTCCTTCCCAATCTCTCTATCATAGATAACGCGGAATCCAGCAATATTACAAGATAATAGATCCTTAATTGTCTTTTCAATCACTTCGTCCTCGTTTGAGATATTCCAAGCGTCTTTAATGAGCTTTTCCCCCTCTTTGGCATAGCTTAGCTTAAAGTCTCCATTTGATTCGTGTAACTCTAACTCCGATATTGTCTCAATCCTGTTTTTTAGTGGCTCGTATGGCAGTCCTGTCACTCGCTGCATCTCCTGCCTGAATCCAATGTAATCTGCCTGTGACTCTCCCCATGCGTCCCACTTGGCTTTATCTTGTTCGCTGATTGAGTTTTCATCAACACACTCTATGTTTATGTCATACATGCTCCCATAATATGAAGACAGCACCTTGTTTACGATCTTTGGCATGGGAGACATAACCTTCCAGTTGATGTGTGACATTGCCTTGCGAGCAAACGTTTCACTATCAAACCTTCCGCTTGACACTCCTCCTATGTCAATCCCAAGACCATTTATTTGTGTTGATCCTGTTTCTTCCCCAAAGAACTGTTTCTTATAAAAGCCCTCATCCTGCATCCCGTCAAGATACTTTCGCAATAGCGAGAACTTCCCTTGTGAGGCCCAACTTGTCTCACTTGTTCCCCTGACATAGTTAGAGAAGATGTACTCACCTTTTCGCCTAATATATTCTTCATCAACAGATCCCTTTTTCTTTGGGTTGTTGTATACTCCTACTTCTGAGTATTTGCTTTGGTATCCTTCTGTTTCTGCCATAATTATCTAAAAAAAGCCGATGCAAGATCGTATGATTTTTCGTTTTCTTTGTCTTCTAGCTTAGAGTGAATAGATTTAGCCCCTAACTTAGCACACATGGATGCTGCAAGTAAGTCATATTTTGTCATTTCGTCGATTGATCCAATGTTCTTCCATTCAAGGATTAGGTCTTCGTGTACTTCTCGTCCGATATGTAGCGCAATGTGGTTTCTCAATTCCTCAAACCCTTCCATCTTTGAACGTTCCAATGACTGTACTCCCGGATAATCTTTTGGCTTCATTGTTCGTTCGTCTATTTGATATTTTAAGAATCCATCATATCCCCATTCTCTAAACTTCTCCCAAACTATCCTTACGTTCACCTCTGGGAAGCACATGGCTCCGTAGTATAGACATGTTTTAAGTACGTCTTCTGCATACTTAACATTATCTCCATGTCTATATCTGTAGGTACAGACAAATCTGTTGCTTTCCCATTCTCTTATCGGCTTTGTCTCTGGGTCTAACTTTTCATCCAAATGCCAGAACACGGCTATGCCTCCATCTGAGTGTGAGCTTGTGTTGCTTCCGGTAGAGGAATTGGTAGTCGTTGCTTTCGCTTTGGGTACAAAGTTGTATGGGTCGGCTCCACACGTGAACCTATCCGGATTTTTAGGTCTAAAGACTTCCTTCTCTACTCCGTTTAATTCATCGTACTCATAATCACTATATTTTTGGTTTGTTTCTTCGTCCCTTAACACTAGCGAAATAAGCCATCGTCCATCCGGTGACGGCTTCCAAACCACCCTGCTCCCAAACTGTCCGTTTGACCATTCAAAATTCCCTCTTTGTGTTGGCTCAAACAGTCTTGGTAGCTCTGCTAGTCTATTGTCTATCCCCTCAGAGTCAAACCCTATATTCCCTGCTGATCCTACCCACGAATCATCATAACACAATGGAAATTGTTTTTTGTTTACTCTTAAGTTAAGTGCGGCTCCGGGATTGCGCTCTAGATCTTTCCTTAGCTGGGTGCGCTCTGCTTCAATTGACTGTGTGGCTGTATATCTAAATCCTGCTTCTTTGTGTTGTTTTGATAACTTACTTCCTTTTACGCTATATCCATATTCATCTATAAACCCATCTAGCCCCTCGTCTGCTGGTATGAATAATCTAAAGATACCTGATGTTGTTCTTCCCGTTAAGGGATTCCTCCTGTAGAAGTTCCCGTCATCAAGCAGCCCTTTATAGGCTTCTCCTCCTTTGGTTAGTTCGTCTGCTGTCGATGGTTGATACATCCATCCGTGAATCTTAGCACCATTACCTTGAGCTATACAGTGCAATAAAACACCTGTACGCTCCCTTACATCAAGGTTCTTGGCCTTACCTGACTCATCAACAAGAATACACCATAGCCCTTTGCCATCGTAAAACTTGGCGTCAGATGTTCCTGCCGCAGATATTGAATTCCCTAAATCATCTGTTCCTAGTTCTGTTCGGGGTGCTTTGTTAACTATTGCTTTCGGGTCGTTAGAAGATGACGTTAGCGGCTTCACCATAAAGGGCATCTTCCTCCATGCCGGAACAAGTTTATCCTTCATGTGCCCTTCTGAGCTTTCACCAGACATAGACATAATACCTCCGCCCTCTTTCCCGCGATGAGTAATTGTTATTAAATATACGATGCATAACCCTTTGTTTGTATTACCTGATCGTCTGTTCTTGTTTTGCCCCACACCATAACAAACTCTATTGCCCGTGTCGATCATCTTGTAGCTTCCATCTTCCTCTGGGATGGCAAATCCCTTGTCGTCTATCTTCTCAAATGTTTCTGTTGTAGTGTACGAATAATGGAAGAATAGAAACTCCTTACGGTCTCTATCTCTATAGTCTGGGAAGAACTGTCCATCAATCATCCAGAAGTTAAGGTAGAAGTAGTGCCATCCTGTGATATAAGTAGGTTTGCCGTTGTTGAAAAACCAGTAGCCATTTAGGATGTGCCACCATGTTTTCTGCATCCACTTTATTTCGTCATCGTAATAGTCTCTTCTTTTTGATAGGGTGTCCCAAAATTCCTTCTGAACCTTAAATAGTGTTGCTGTATAGGATTTGTCGTTTTCTGCTAAGTCTTTAATTACCTGTAGGGATAATTCCTCTAGTCTCCGCAGCTTATCGGGATACTTATGTCTCTTGAACTTCTGTTCCTTCGCTGGAAGTCCATAGCCATCTATAAGCTCAAATCTTGGTGGTCTTGGCAGAGATAGCCTAATTGGCTTTAACGCCTTATCGTTATAGTGATATAACACCGTGCTGTCCGGTGCGACATACTGGTCTATGTGTCTATTTCGCACCGACATACTTAAGGCTGTCTATTTTATATTCTTCTCCTCTTTCTCCGTCTTTCCAATTCTCATAGGGGTTCCACTCTTCCGGAATATCTACTACGCCACCCTCTTCACGCATAGCCATTATATATGCAGATATTTTCTCGGGGCTTACATCTAGCCCTTTTGTTGTCTGCTTATATATTGCGGCTAAAATTGGTTCTGCTTCCTGTTTGCCGCCTATGATCTCCTCCATCAACTTAGACTTCGTGTCCGCAAGTTTATCTATGGAGTCTGACATCTTCTTAGCGTCTTTATAAGCTCCATTCATTGCCCTTGCTGTCTCCATATACAACATCTGCTCGTATATGCACAAGCGTGTCCATGTAGGGTCGTTAAGCAACGTGAGGTACTTTACTATCATTGCGGTTACCTCTTGGTTCTTACCTTCCAATAGAAGCTCTATATGTCTCTTAAATCGAGCATTTTTCTCTGGACTGAACCCTGCTAGCTCTAGCGCCATTAGCTTTCTTGCTCCCAAGTCTCTAATTTCTCTTCGCAGCGGAGATGCTACATCATAGATTAATACGATGTAGGTAACCATTGCCTTACGTGGTATATTGTACGACAATGGGTGTGCAAACTCTTTATGGATGCTGATGTCGTTTAAAAGAGAGCTTTTACGTGGGTCATATAAACATCCCGATAAGTCAAGTGTTTCTAGTTTCATGTGTGTGTGTTTACAAACACAAAGATAACTAATTACTTACACTTGTATTTTTACTACGGCACACACATAAAAAAAGCGGAAAGGAACACGTCCAATCCGCTAAAAATTAAAATATGAGAACATGTAAAAAACTACAATGCTAAAATCTCAGTTATGGTCAAATTAACCAAATATTTTATTGCCTTAAATCCACTCGGGTAAACTGTAACCCATGTGGTAGTAGCATCTGGCATGTACCCATAAACAATGTCTCCAATGCTTACTGAGATAGTCTCTGCATAGTCAACGACAGCTCCTTCACCTGCTTGCTTTTTTAATACTGGAAACTCAATTGGTGCATCGTCTGTTCCAACCCACAACAACGCAATTGCTGCGTATGTCTCATCTACCGTATACTCAACAGAAGAAGCCCTGCGGTCTGCTTTGTTAAACGTATAGGTAATAACAGCATCCGTACCATCTGCTTTCATCTCCCCAATGCGGCTTGTGTTTAACAAGCGGGTTTTTGATGCGGATAGCGTTACTCTGTTTTCTTTTAAAATTGTTCCTTCAAATAAACTCATCTTCCAAGATTTGTAGTTAATAATACAAAGGTATGTAAATTATTTTAGTGATTGTTTTGCGATAGCGCCGTTAACAATAAGATACAGCATGTCAGAATCATAATGCTGTATCTTATTGCGCTATACCTCCCATTAGGTTTTATTATTGTTACTTTACATGCGAATAGTTAAGTTCTCATTTATTTTCTGTTTTAATTTTTTCAATTGTTTTAATTGTTCTATTTGTAGTTTTATCGTTACCTATCTCCATCCAATATCGTGTTAGCGTCTCGAATAAATGACTTAATCATATCCGTTAACTCTTCTACTTCACTAAAGCTCCATCCTACTCCTTCTATCGGTGTCTGTAGCTTAAAAAATAGTCCTTGATATCCTTCTATCGCCGATAAGGTAAGGATCTGGTTTTCCAAATTTCCTGCGTCGTCTTTCAACGCTGACCTATAATGGCTAACGCTGTACTCCTTAAGGTTCTTCTGCATCATCTAAATATCCATTTATTTCACAATTTTGACAAATATAGTACTCCTTCCCATCAAAATCAAGAAATGGTTCCATTTCCATCTTCCTGAGAGGAATTCCTGAGATCAACACCTTTGCTCCTTTTTTAATCCTATCGTCATCCTCTTTACTGGAGCTCTCGTATAAGGTGTTTTTTAAGCCGATATAAGCCACTTTAGCCCAATATGGGTCTACTTCTCGTTCTTTAATAGAAAGTCCTCCTACGGGCTTATAAAGCAGCTCTAATAGCACGTTCCCATTTAGGGGAATAACCTCATCACCTCTTTTCGCTACGTACAAGTCTTCATAGTTAATAAGAATGAACTTTCTTCCTTGGTACGTTACCTTCTCTGCCGTGTGACCCATGAGTCCGTAGTACCACACTTCGTCTCCTACTTTAATGTCTAGGTTTGTCTGCCATGCAATGCCTATCCTTTTATTCTCATACCAGTAGATAAGCTTTTCCGGTAAGGAAATAACTTTCCCATGTCGTGTGATATATTTAAATGGCAAGTGAGAATTATCCACATAGATGCTTTTGTTTTTGTTGTACTCATCACTGAATAACAACCTATCATGTAGAAAATCTTCAACTTCAACCAACACAAAGTTGTTAACACAAATACCGTCTAGGGTTTCAATCTCAACAGTGTCTAAGTGGTTCTTCCAGATAGATTCATTACCAAAACATTCTTCTGCATTTGATTCTATGTTGCTATAATCAATGGACATATCTAATATCGTCTAATAAGTACAACCTGTATTCATTCTTATCATCATCTGTAGGGACAACAACCCCTGATGTTTTTGGCAGTATAACCGTTACCCCAATCTCAGGGAACCCCATATCTTGCATGACAGGAGAAACTGCTACAATCTCTCCTTTAAAGTCTAACTTAACCCCATTGAGGTTTGGTAAGATGATGCCTGACTTAGTTACCTCTTCAAGCCTATTCATCTTAACCAAAACCTTCTTTGGGGCTACATTAACCTTCTTCCCTTCGTATGTTATTTTTGAATTCCTCATAACTTTCAGTAAATCAACTAGATCAAAAAGGTAAATCTGAGTCATCACCCTGAGTTGGCTCAAACGTACTCATTGGTGTTCCGTTTGGAGACATAGCCTCTGGCTTCTTCTCAATGTCTAAATTGAAATCAATAAATCTACCATTGATATTTGAGAAGTAACGCCCTTGCCACTCACGAGATTCAATCTCTACGTCAGCAACAACATTGTCATTTGTTGAGTACGTCTCTAGCTTACTAGCGTTTTGGCCAAAGAACGTTATGCAAATGTCTTTTGGATATTGACCTTCTGTTGTTAAAACAATATCTCTCTTGCTCCACTCTTTACCTGCTGCACTTGTTCCTGACTGCATTGGCAATAATGTCTTTACTTTTCCTTCTACTCTTAAACTCATAATTTTTACTTTTTTATTTATTTAACTCTTTTAAAAATAATATCTGAACTCCGTTTACTGTGTTATTGTTCCTTTCTAATACTGATATGAATGCCGATAAGGATTTGCTACCATTGACCTCATTCTTAAACATCCCTCCGCTACCATTCCTCTCTCGGCTTAAAAAACACATCGTACTCCTATTGTCGCTCATCGTCGCCTCTACAAAAGATCCCCTGTTTGTATTTCTAGATGTCCTAGACTCACAATACAATAAAATAGAACACCTATTATATTTTGAATCTAAAAAATCTTCTATGGAGTCAAAAACAGGCAACGCACCAAATGTTTTTGTTTTCAACAACCGTTGCTTAGTTTCTTTCTTTTCTACTGCAACAAGAAAATTGTCATCTCCTTCTTTGGTAATATAAGAAACCCAACGATCATTTCTTTTGTATTCAATTGGTTTTGTAATATTTTTAGTTAAAATATGTGACAATTCTTGTTCACAAAACAAATCACTCTCTTCTTTCGTTTTTGCTATAAGCATGGTGCAATGTACTAAAAATTAACGAATTGTGCAAGAAAAATGATATTTATTCGTCAAAAGTTGGATAAACTTGCATATATTTACTAGTTAGCAGTAATACTACATTCCATCTCCGAATGAAGTTACTACGTTAAAATCTTTTTCTTTTCTTTTTTCCTCCACCCTTTTTTTAGATACATCAAAATAATTAAAATCTTTTTCAATGCCTATAAAATTTCGGTTTGTATTCATACAAGCAATAGCAGTTGAGCCACTACCCATAGTTAAATCTACTACTAAATCATTTTCATTGCTAAAAGTTTTAAGTAAATCTTCTAAAAGCAATATCGGTTTTTGTGTTGGATGCAATCCTCCGTAATCTTTTTTATATTCTAAAATATTGCTTTTAAACTTCCCACCTTCCCATAAATTAAAAGTGCTTGGTAAGTCTTTTTTGAATTGGTCATCAATTATTTTTAATTCATAAAATGTTCTAAATCCTTGCATTTTATCAATACCATAAATCTCAATCAATTTATTATAAGTTTTTTCGGTGCAAAGTGAAAACTGCGAACTATCAACTCTAAAACAATGGTCTGCACTTTGCCCAATAACTTCTACAATATTTTTTTTGTTTAATCCTACAAATTTAAGCACCATTTTAAAATATGGTCTTAATGGGTGTATTCCCTCAAAATCGTGAGTTTTACTAAAAACCAAAACATCTTCATAATAATTCAATGGTGCTTTTTTAGCAATCAAACTATTTGCAAAATGGTCTTTCTTCCAAATCATACTGTAATTAAATGGTAAGTTTGGTATTTGCTTACTTATCAATTCAGTTGTAAATGGTTGTTGAGCAAATAAAACCATTTTACCATTTTTGCGAAGTATTCGGTTTGCTATTTCATAAATCTTTTCGGTTTCAATAACACAATCCCAATTAGTTTTATTTTGCATACCGTGTTTTACAGTTTCACTACTTGCAATATTTGTTACTGTTCCATAGGGTAAATCCGTTAATATCAAATCAACGCTCCCATCTTTTATTGCTTTATGCTCAAAGGTGCAATCTCCTTCTAATAGTTCTATGTTCATATTTTTAATTTTTTCAAAATTATTTTTGCCAACGCTCAAAAAAAGAAAAGAAAAAGGTTCAGTTCTCCGAATGAGCATTTGTGTTTAAATCCGTACTACTGCTAACAGCGTATAAAAAACATTAAAACGATTTTTTATACGCAAAACGTTATGCACCATTTAGCTCAGATGCAATTCTATCTATTTCATCAATAGTCCTTATGTGGTCAAGAAATTGCCGTTCAGTTAGATTTAGCTTTTCAAAATAAACCCACTCTTCTATCGCACTTTCTCTACTGTAATGAACAAATGGCACTACTTCTTTACCATCTTCTATAATTCCAAAACACTTATCTTTTTCTTCTACTCTTACCATAATTAAAATAAAAACGGTGCATAACATTGTATATAGTTAATGCGCCAGTGAAGGTCAGTGCTTAATTTCAATGTTTAGGATAGGCGCACTAACCATATACCTATACGTTAACTGCAAGCATAAGACACAGCTTTGTAGCATTGTACTTCGATTAATTTTAACAATTCTTCTCTATCTGATAGTTTTGAATTATCAATATAATCGTGTTTGAATAAAATTATTTTAACTCCAGCTTGTATTAAATGCTTTAAACAATTGTTACAAGGTGTATGTGTGCAATACATAGTAGTATTTTCTAGTGAAATACCTTTTTTAGCTGCATATGAAATAATATTCATTTCTGCATGTATTTCAAAAGCACTTGACCATTTATGGTGTAAATCTCTATTTTCTTCAATTGATAAATCTAAGTATTTGAATTTTTCTGAGCAGTTTAAAAAGCCAGAAATAGTTCCGTTGTAACCTTGTAAAATAATTCGGTTATCTTTTACAATAACAGCACCTACTTTATATTTTACGCAATTACTTTCAATAGCCGTTCTTTCAGCTATATCCATAAATAACGATGAGTAATTTTTCATAATGATAAAATAAAAGCCAGCAGTTAACACATGGTATAGTTAATTGCCGTATTAGTACTAATTTTAAGCGTTACCACCCGCTTGTAATTCTCTGTAATTTGATAGGTCGGAAGCCCGCAATCGGCAACTAACCATACCACCACGTTGTGTGCAATAGCCGTGCTTCGTAGCAAGGTTACTGCTTAATAAGTCTTTTTTATTTAATTTTTTGCCCACCCACAAAAGAATAAAACCATTTTGAAAACATAAACGGCAATATTCTATGTTCAGAAAAACCGTATAACCCACAACTGAAAAAGTCATGTACTTCAATAATTACAGTATCATTATTACTTATTGCCACATCTAAAGTAAATGCGATTGGTTGTGTTTTATATGCGTTAATCATTGCATTAATTTTATCCACATTTGGGAAAATATCAAATTCACCTGAGTAATTTTGTAATCCAACCAATTTACCTTCAAAAACAAATGCTCTCCATTCACTTTCAATATCAATTAAATCTGATATTTGATAATTGCCTTCGGGTGCTGTTTTGCAGATTTCAGTAAATGATTTAATCCTGTCATTTGATTTTACAAACTTTTCGCCAATAATATCTTTTTCAGTTCCGTTTTTTACATTTCTGCCAGTCCAATTTTTGCCAATTAATTCAATCGGTATATTTTTGGGCTTTGGGGTTAATCCATAATAATCAGTAATATATTTACTAACAAATTCGACACTACCAATCGGTATATAATTTGGCATAGTTGGTTCATCAGTAAAACATACTTCAAAAGATTTATCATTCCTTAACCAGTTTTGGAACTCAATACTTTCAAGTAGTGTAAGGCTAAAATCGTGCTTTACTTTTCCATTTATGGTTTGTATTAAATATTTCATAAAAATCCTACATAAAAAATTAAATAAAAAAGTGTTTGTACTTCGATTGAACTAAACTGGAAGCTACATGCACACAACACACGGTATAAGCAAAAACCGTCTCGGTGCGTAATTGAAAGTATGTAGTTCTAATCAAGTTCATATCGTGTTGATAATGTTGTGTTTCAAATCGGTTTCAGCTCATACCGAAAAACCGTTATAAAACATTTGCCAACGCACATTTAGATAACACTATTTTCATCTTCAGTTTATTGGCTTTTGTTTTTAACTTCTTATACTCGCTTACTTGTTTATTTGCACATTTAATCATCAATTCGCGAATTGCAAATAATTCATCTTCCCACGCTTTAATTTCTTCACTTGTTGCCATCGCTAAAAAACGTTTTATAACATAGGCTTATAAACAAAAAGCCTATGTTTGGTTTGTATTTCAATTTATCTTTAGTGGTTCGGCTTTCAGTTCATAGCCAAACCGTTATGCCCAATAGTGGTTTGAGCATTTACCATCATGTTTATCATTTCTTCTGCGTTTATTAAGCAATCGTTTTATTTTCTTCTTTAGCTTTCTATTTTTGCGTTTATTTTTAACATACCTACATTGTTCGCAATGGCAGCTTTTAATAACTACTGGGCATAACAAAGGCTCATATTGCATAGCCTTGTCGGTTATTAAAGTGTCGTTTTTT